>Ga0209339_1000651_pt1 | contig 13128 bp, 10 predicted proteins | sample OlaalgELextract3_FD_187376 | JGI IMG/M metagenome (GOLD analysis project Ga0209339, IMG submission 187376) | Olavius algarvensis symbiont microbial communities from Tuscany, Italy - Type A ELBA extract 3 (SPAdes) (version 2) | ecosystem: Host-associated > Annelida > Digestive system >... | reverse complement strand
ACTTGCTGTAGGTATTCTCGACGTGCAGAAGCAGTTGTATGCACTCAACATGCTGATACTAGTTCTGCCTGAAGTGAATCGAAATGTACTGCTTGTGAGTATACGTTTTGTGAGTTGTTTGTGACTCTATGATTGTGACATTTGTAACATCAAGTGGGACATTTGGCTAGTGTGCTCCAGGAAAGTCCTGAAGTCCCGTCTTTCAGATACGTACTGTTTTATTTTTCTCTGCTAATCCACTTATCCACTAACGTTTTTGTTTCATGTTTGTAACATGCTCTTGCAACTTTTTTGTTTAACGGCATGTAAATAATATTCGTTTAATAATAATAATAATAATAATAATAATTAGGGATGTGTGGCGCTAGCGGGTACAAGCATGTTTTTCGACACAATGACAGACTTTGATCATCAGTAGGGACCACAGTCTTTCGCGGTGTAGAATATAGAGCCGAGCCACAGAATTTGTCCATTGCTGTGGTATTTGTCATTTTTTTGCATAATTTCCACATTTTTCTGGAATGCAAAATTTCATAGATTTATCTGGACTTGGCCGCAAACCAGGATCTGTTCGATGATGCTGTTATCTTCTGGCACGCAGTGGAGTACAGGCTACAGAAACTGGCAGTGCTGACAAAGGCTTACATCACCATGCCAGTAACCTCTGCCGATGTTGAGAGCTCGTTTTCAAAGTTTGCATCTGTCCTCTTTCCGCTGCATCAGAGTCTTGTCAGCTGACAATTTGAGAGCATATTGTTCTGTGTTGTACAGTCAGACAGTCTGAGTGGTTTCCGATGACTTAACTGACTTAACTAAAGTAACTGAAGGTACATTAAAGTGTTAGACTAACGATCTTAATTTTATTCAACTTTTGTCCGCTTTGTCGGAACGCTTTTGTAGCAGTTGAGTTGAAACACGTGAAAACAGAATAACATACATATATTTAATAAATATTCATCACCAGTTTATCAGTCACTCAGATTTTGGCTTCACACATCAGTTTTATCACAGTTTTAAAAGAAAAAAATGATATTATTTACATTTAGCTAACAGTAACTTTACACAGTGCCAGCCTTCAGTAACTGAACAACAGCCAGCCCTGTGATGGGAGGTCGTCAGCCACGGAATTCGGACAATTTTCCACAGCGAGTTGTGGAATTTTGTGAACTAGCCTGCGTGATTTGGCGAAATTTTCCGCAGAAAACTGTGGTCCCTACTTATCAGTATACTGAATGTTTGACTAAGTGAATCAGTGTCAAATGATGGGTTTTGCCAAGTGTTTACATTTAGCATAATCCTGATACATAACGTCATTTATGGTATTGCTGCAGTTTCCTTATTTTTGTAGTGTTTTGCTGTGGTTTATTTTCATGCCTGTTCTGCGAACTTAGGCTTTGTCATAATGTCTTCAAGCTTGGCCCATTTTCATTGAATATTGTCTAGACTGTTTGTTGAATTTATCGGCGTTACTGTGTATAATTTTCACGTTTTGGTTGCTGATCTCTCAAAGCATTTTAAATCAATTTAACATGCACACAAGTAATTGCATATACACTGCATCCCAGAAAAATGAGACTCATGTAATCTTGAATATCTTGCACAGTTCTAAGTCTGTTGTCGATGATGCTCCGAGGAATATGGTCCCAAGTGTCAAGCCTCTGCTTCAGCTCGTCAGTGTCAGGTTTCAATGTTTGTATAATGTCAGGTAGTGTAGAAACATAACTAAGGTGAGGTGGCAGATTATATAGGCATTTAATAGCTAAGGCCATTGCAATAGACTTACAACTGTGCAAAATAGTCAATATTACATGAGTCTCATTTTTTTGTGACACGTTGTACATGTACTGCCAGCAGTCATTAATATGTGGTATGTTGATCTGTGTGGCACAGATGCTTCTTGACTTTCTGGATAAAGTGGTCAAGGAGCCGGCAAACAAGATGACTGCAGAGAACGTAGCGATGGTGATTGCCCCGAACGTGTTTCTTGTGTCGAGTGGGAGTCGCAACAGACCGCAGGCGATGGACCGCGAACTGAAGCTGGCTGTGGCAACGTCAAAAATCACGCTCCTGTTGCTTGACAATCGAAACAGTCTGTGGACGGTAAAACGTCTGCTGCTGTGAAACTTTTTCACAGTTCGGCATCATTTCATAAAACAAAACAGTTAGCTCTATAATGATTAATGCTCTTATTTTTTATGTCAAATATGGTTATCTTTTTCAAGTACGTGTATTCTTCTGATAGTTTTTAGCATGCATAATACATAATAAAAAAGGTAGTTTTGGGTAGTGCAGGAGTACTCATTTAGTAAAAGTTCTATATACTAGGTTTTCTTAATGCCACAGTGACTGCCTTAGGAACACAATTTATAATAATTAGTTTCCGTTGACTGTAAATACGTTACAGCCTAAAATGGAGTACCAAATTATGTACATAACGCACTGCTGAGCTAACTGTTGCTGTAATAACATAGGCTGAATGTGAAAGGATGTGGTTAATGAAAGCCATGGGCTGTTTGCCAGTTTAACGTAGTGGTAACATGTTCTGGTTCATCAATGTAGTTACTCTACGCTAAGCCCGGTTAGTGCCTAGGTGAGTGACTGTCTTTGGATGAGTAAACCAGCTCGGCGCAGAACCAGGCACCCAGGCCTACTCAGCCTGAACCTGCCCAGGCTGGAATGAGTACCCGGTGTAAGCTTGGGAGTAAACAGGCATATCGCATGATACGCCAGCCCGTATCCGTGGTCTCGCAGTGTTCGCTGAATGCCTGGCTGAAGGACTGGTGAGCGGAGATCAGCACCGACTTACGGGAGGCGATTACGCGTAGTGCGCTATACAAATCCACGTGTACTTTGCTTTAGTTTGTTACGCGTGTGTAACAGTTTTGCGATAAAAGGCGATTGTGTTGCAGCAAGACAGTGAAGCATAATGCTGTGCAAAATGACATTGGTAAAGTGTGAAGTAATGACGACTGTAGTGAATGTGGCAGTGAAACTGTGCTACTGCTAAATATCTATAAGATCTATGCGGCAGAATTGTATTGTATAACTTTGTATTTTAGGTGCCAGTGGCATTGATTGGTCAAATTCGGCAGAAACGTGAAGACTCTAGTTCAACAAACCCGGTGATTATTTATTTGCACTTGACGCTACACAGATTATTATTATTAAAATGTTTAGATTAGAGTGACACTGTCATGAGTAACATTGCAGGGGCACTTTACAGAGTTACTAAAATCGCATCGGCAAAAACGAAATGAAGTGCAGCCGGAGAATGAAGTCAGTGTCACGCCAGTGTTAGTTCAAACAGCCATGTCTTCAAGCAGCTCCGGAAGGAAAGAAGTGACGCCACGTCCCTAACAGCTGGTGGGAGGCTGTTCCAGGCACGTGCAGCTGCCATGGGAAATGCGCGGTCACCGAGCGTCGAGCGTCTGGTGGACCTGACCACCAGAGTCGGAGAGTCAGCAGACCGGAGTTGACGGCGGGTACCAACAGTAGAAGTCAGTTGGAGGTCGTCGGCGACGTACGACGGTGCCATGCCACACAGACACCGGTAGACCAACACACACAACCTGAACTTGACGCGCTCCGGGACGCGCAGGCAGTGAAGGTCCCGGAGCAATGGGGTGATGTGGTCGTTCCTCCTGGCCGAGAAGACCAGGCGGACTTGTTGGCATGAATGATGAATTACCATGCTGACAAACACCCAGACACAACTGAAAACCCACACAGCAACCCAGCTTGCTGTGTGGGTGGTAAAAACTGATAACAATGGTGTTACAATAAAATGATAGACGTTTATCTTGGAAATGCGAACGTTACTGAGACTGCGTGTGACCTGAAGTTACACAAAAACTGAAATGCAACATTGACGAGTTGAAGCATTGGCACTTGGGACCGTATTTCTCAGGGCATCATCAACAAAGCCATTGACTAGTGGCAAACACGGCTTCGTACATGTGTAAAAGCAAAGGGACCTTACTTTGAACACCTACTGTGATCTAGCCACACAGCCATCTCCTTTCAGTGCCACTTACATGCCAAATAGGTTCTTTTCAGGGCCACTCACACTATTGAGAGGAAGACGACATAAATTTTCGTTTTTTTTTGTGTAATGTCAGGTAGTGTAGAAACATAACTAAGGTGAGGTGGTAAATTACGTATGCGTTTAATAACTAAGGTCATCAGAATATTACGTGCTAAATTTCATTGCAATAGACTTACAACTGTACAAGATATTCAAGATTACGCAAGTCTTAATTTTTTGGCTCACAGTGTATGTGTGTGTAGATTGGTTGTTTTTGCTATGTTATGCTTGCTTAAGCGTGGCCTATGCTATCATGCAGTGTCTGTCTGCATGTCCATCTGTCTGTTCGTCCATCTGTCCGTCACGTACTTGTATTCTGTCAAAACGAATAAACATATCTTCTAAATTTTTTCACCATTGGGTAGCCACACCATTCTGGTTTTCCACGTTAAGTGTTATGGCAATATTCGACAGGAACCCTCCTAACGGGGGGCATCAGATGGGCAGGTTGGTAGGCAAAAATTGCGATTTTCGACCAGTGTCTGGCTTCATTGCTTGTTGTCAGTGGTTCGACCACTAGGTGTTATACGAGGGTCGTTTCATAAATAACTTGCAAAATGGCATCATTCTGTTATATTTAAAAATATGAAAATTCCGAAATATACGTTTTGTAGGAAATTTAATTTGGACCTATACTGGAGTTTTTATCACGATAACGTCATTATTGTGACGTCATTTGAACTTAGATCCCGGTGAGTTAATGCAGTATTTTGCCCAGCAGTTTTCTTTTACAACTCATGAAGTGTTAAAGAGCATTGTGAGTTACCAGAAAAGTGAACAAGTTCAACAAGCAAAATTGTTTAAACGTCAACATTAACATTTCATTTTTCAACGTATCGTCCAAATTTGTTTAAATATTTATCCCATTACACGCCGGTCAGACCGCATGAGAGAATCGACTGCTGCAATCGTTGCATCGGTCGTCGAAACAAAACGGCGACCAGGTGCTTCCTCTCTTCTCTGCTCTTCTCTTCCATGCGGGTGCAGGCAGCAATTAAGCTGCGCAGTGCTGAGGCCTCCAAGTGGGCCCAATGCACGTCCCCAGGACAATATACCCTTACGTAAAGGGAATAATGAAAACTCCTTAGAGTTAAATACCAATTAAGGAAATTATAACCAGTTAGAGTTAGGTTCTTCCCCATCATCAACACTTTCTCGACCATGAGCAACCATTTTACAACAAACATGTATTGCTGGTGTTACAAAACACTTTTTGCCATAAAATGTATGCATTTCAGACTGAATGACGTTTGCGCTAAGTTCTTGTGGCAACAGAAAATGAATAACAGAAGGCTGTTCCTTACGGAATGCTTTCAGCGGCAATGCTGCAGTATCTAATGTTTATAAATGACGTCACAGTGACGTCATCATAATAAAACTCATAGCTCGTATTCAGAATTAAATCCCCTACAAAATGTATATTTCGGAATTTTCACATTTTGAAAATTAACAGAATTACACTTTTGTAACTTACTTATGGAACGACCCTCGTACTTACAGCTGGACCAGACCGTGGGAAGATAGTGACACTCATCGCTGGTGAGCAGTTCGTTTGTTGTTCATGAAAGATGGATGATGAAGAGTTGTAACTTACTTATGGAACGACCCTCGTACTTACAGCTGGACCAGACCGTGGGAAGATAGTGACACTCATCGCTGGTGAGCAGTTCGTTTGTTGTTCATGAAAGATGGATGATGAAGAGTTTATCACAAGAAGCCTAAATGTTATGCCGAAGACAACAGAACAAAATTTAATTGTATGCAGTTGTAAATCTGAAGCTGCAATATAGTAATAAAATACTGCACTCGAGGTATTATACTGTTGAAGCTAACTAGACAGACAGGAAGTATCACGCAGCCTCTCTGAGACAGCAGAGCTACTTGTGATAATGAAAAAATTGTATATTGATTGGGGTGAGATGATGGAAATTGGTGGTGTACTGGTTTCTCTGATGTGATGCATGTTATGTTGTAGATAATGCGGCTACTTGGTTCAAAAGATAAGGCAGATGTTCGGAATCGGATCAGCTCAGGGGTTCGTGCCATAATTTGTTACTTGCTTATTTCTAGAGATTTACTTCAGAAAAGTCCCGCCCTGTAGTTTGGCTCATCTTTACCCTCAAATGCAGGACTACACAACATTAACAGTGTCTTTATTTTTTAGTGTATGCATTATGTTGATGAGAGCTGTACAGCGTACAGTCAGCATCTGATAGTGCTAAATTGCACGACACTGTGAAACACTTTATACTGCACTGCCATATATGATATCATGTGTTGTTTGTAAAATATTCTCGAACAGGTGCTGCTAATATTGGAGCTAAGATGTAATAGTTTAGATGTTTTTTTTGTAATTCAAAAGTTTCACCCTATCTATCAGTCGATAGATACAGTATACATTAATGTGCACTCAAAAATTGATGGGTAGCTAGCTTAGTCTGCTCCGTGGATCCAAATAGAAAAATTTGGAAAACTAAACTTAGAAAGAAACTAATGAAAAATGTGAAAAACCGTCCAGTAATCCATGAAAACAGTCACAGTCATTATCTGCCTTGATCTTGGGCTTTCTGGCTTTATTGGTCTGAAATATGGTCTATCGTGGTTTTTGTCATGCTGAGCATAACAGTTAATGCAATGCATGACTGTTATACCAAATCCGTCTGTCTGTTACATGCCTGCTGTTGTGTTAGTTGGTTGCATGATACAGCAGTAGAACGTTGGTCCCTAGACCGGCGAACTTACCTTTTCCTGCGCTCGACCTGCAGCTGATGGGTGACCACTTATGTGAGTAAACCGTCCGCTGTAGGTCAGCCAACCAGCCCGACTCAGCCTTTCCTCCATTCGGGGTAGATAAATGAGAAGTAGGCTGCAATTGGATGTTCACAACTTCAGTCTGTGGAGGCACCATCTGGTGAACGCTTACGAGGTAAAGGCAGGCATCGGGGTAATTGCAGGTAACACTGTGTGATCCATGCCTGATCTCCTTAGAGGTTTCACGAGTAGGCACTATATAAATCCAGTTTACCTTGTGTGGAAATGGCTTAGTATATCATAAAATATTTTTCATCTTTTGATAGCTACTTTGATAACTACAATTCTAGCTTTCCCACATATATAGATCGTGGCAAAATTACGACTGGATCCCAATAAACATTGAATACAGGTGGGATATAAAAAAATTGTAATGTTTGACCAATATGTCATTAAATCTTGGAAACGATAGAAGATATGTGCATAGTTACAATAGAAGACTAATAGGAAGTCGCCTACAGGCTTTCAGTAGGTCCCAATTTCAGTGACCTTGAACGACCATAACGCTCCATTATCTCGCTGTTTGACACTGCATATCATATATTTTTGGAGCCTTCTGTTTAAACGTGAATGAAGATAGACCCATAGTGTATGCGGCAAAAAGACGGCCGATGTCTGTATATTTCAGCAACGTAAAAGTCACGCATAAATTTGGAGAGGTCATGCTGAATGCATTGACTACAAGTGGGATAGAAAAAAATTGCGATTTTTGACGACTATATTGTAGTATCACAGAAATGATAGATGTTAGGTACATTGTTACAATCTAAGACTAAAAAGAAGTAAGGGTCGATATATCCAATGTGACATTGCCGGTGATCTTGAGTGATGTTTAAAGGTCATTTTAAGTACTGTAAACGTTTTCGGGGTCATTATCTAGAAAAATACAGTATATACACACAAAGTTATTTACAACAGTTGGATGTCAAGGTCACTGCAAGCTTCTGTTTCATAAACAAATGGCAATATAGTACACGATGCATAGTAGCAATGAATGACAAACAAGATGTATGTGCTGTATCGCACAGCATTATTGCCAGTGACCTTGAGTGACACTGAAGGTCATTTAAGCTATTTTAAACATTTGTAGATCCAGTATGTCGTCAAAATAGCTTATATTTGCTACAATACACTTACTAACAAATAGAAAATCATATGTTAGCTATAATTTCAAGTGTCATAATTGAGGTGAAGGTCTGTTGACTGTAATATATGCTAATCAAGTGCTGATATCTCGGAAACTGTGCGAGCTGTTTTCTGTTTGAAAATAAGTGTAACACAACACACAAGCACACAGCAGACAGCGCATGTACTTACAAACTAATGATATAATAACTATCATAAACAAACTAAATATATAGCTAATGTGTTGATTCATATTGCACATAGACATAAAAATGATAATTCCCTAATGGCATTCCTGTCTTCTATATTATGTTGAGTATGACCTGGTTTTGATTGCTGAGTTTTTGCCGCGCGATGCTATGAATAAGCGCAGCTATTGCCGTCATGCAGTGTCTGTCTGTCCGTCTGTCTGTCACGTTCGTGGATCACATTAAAACGAATAAACATATCTTCCAAATTTTTTCACCATCGGGTAGCCACACCATTCTAGTTTTTCTATACCAAACAGGGTGGCAATATTCCGACGGGAACCCCCCTAAGGGGGCATCGAATGCAAGGGGGTATGAAAAAATCTTTCTTTTCGACCATTATTTTCACCAATATCTCGCTCTATCTCAGAAACGGTTATAGTTAGATGGGCGCATGCAGCGAGGCAATTTTTAAGCATTGAATTCTCTTTCCATCTGTACAACATTTAGCATGATTGCCCCAGGGGCATCCCCAGGGGAAACAAAGATGTGGTAAAAATAGAGATTTTGGACTTATGCATTGACTTAAGCATCGTATAACTCGGAAACTATTGAAGATAGATAGGTACATGCTGCGAGGGGTTTGGCAAACATTGAATTGTCTTTCCATCCATGCAACGTTTTGCATGATAATCGCAGGGGCGTCTCCAAGGGAAACAAAAATGTGGGCTGCGGTACGTGAAAACGGCGATTTTTTGCACTTGCGGTTTGAATAACTGGGAAACTGTTGAAGATAGATGGGTACATGCTGCAAGGGGTTCGGCAAGCACTGAATTGTCTTTTCCTTCATGCAACATTTTGCGTGATTGCCACAGGGGCGTCCCCAGGGGAAACAAAAATATGGTAAACTATTGAAGATAGATAGGTACAGAATCACATTGTAGTCTCTGGTGAACTTCTTGTCTACGTATTCTGACAAAAAGTCCTGCAATACCTCAACAACTTTACAAACCGGCATTGCGCAGTTTGCCAGCGATAGCTGAGCTTCTTGTTTGTTTGGTTATGATTACTAGATTAAAATACATTTTTTGTAGTAAAACCAGTGAGTCGTCTTCCTTGTTGTCTTAATTTCCTTTATATTAGAATAACTGACAGTTATAATATCATCGTGATTGTTAATATTCACTGTGTCTCACAAAAACAAATCGCGTTACATTTTCCAATAACTCTGACAGGTCTGATACTTTATCAGTAATTTTGGTACAAAGAATAACAAATTTAATGTTCACTTAATTACACATATTTTTAGCAAAGTATGATAAAAACAGGAAGTCAGAATTATGAGAATAGCAGTCATAGCATGTTAGTACACAAAGTTACTGAAGAGATGCTTACGACCGCATAAGATCATGCCTTGATTAAAATTTTTATTGTCTTAAAAGTTCAGTTTTCTAGGACTTATGATATATTTACTGCTGATGTCCTCTGAAGTGAATTGACTAAAAACTATTTATGGATGATGCCAAGTTGCATTATTTTTTCTAAGCTGAGAAAAACCATCCCTTCCATTACGATGCACTAGCTTTTTTCTACTGCCATGGAAAAAATCTCAGCTGGTTCTCTGTTTCAAATATTTTGCAAAAGAGCAAGTAATAATAACTAAAGATTTTCAATGCTTTGTGCCATAAATTATTGCTATGGGACCAGATTTGTTGGAGTTATTTGAGAATGTAACAGATGTTCGGTTTTTTGACAGACAATGTAGTTTTGTACATTTTTTTGTTTCATTCACCTTTATGTTTTATATTTGTACAAAGCCGTTTGAGGATTTGCTATATGGTCTGTGTTTCTGTTGGCCATTGTGACATAGTAATATATATGTAACAGAATGACATGGAGATTAGTGTGAAAGTGGAGAGCACGGGCTCTGATGCAAAGATTAACCTGTCGTCATCAACAACTGTGGGAGATGTCATTGAACTGCTCATGCGGTCCCCGCAGATGCGACGAAAGTTTGTGTAGCAATTGAATTTAGTTTATATCAAAGTTGTAGAAAGTGTATATCGCATGAAAATTTTGTTCAGTTTCTGATGGTCATTGAAACAGTGTATATCTATTATTGAATCGACTTAAATGCAGGACAGGACAGTAGTGTAAGATGAAGTACAACCAAGTCATAATAATAATTATACGTAGACTTATAATGCACGCAATGTCAGAGTATATGACTGAATCTGAGGCGTGGGCAGTCACCAGGTGAGAGGTTGGGTCATGTTTGATGACGGTTCGTAAGACTAAACAGGTCGGTTTTGAGCCGTGTTTGAAAGTTTGCACAGTTGGAGCATTTCTTATGGTGGCTGGGATTTCATTCCAAATCTTGGGGAACAGTAGCTGAAGGCATGCCTACCAAAGTCATTTGTTACAGTTGGAGCACTGAGCAGCTGCTGACTGGACGAGTGCAGGGCTCGTGTGGGCTCATAAGGAAATAGAAGCGAACGTAAACAAGCAGGTTGGTGTTTGGATAGTGTTTGGATAGAATCTTGTAGGTAGTCAGCAAACATGCTGTCGTGTAAGCATTTAGTTAATATTTTATTGTATGTAATTATAACTTTCTCAAGTTTGTGATAATAATCAGTAGATCATACAATAAGTTATTGAAATCTACCACTAAAATTAGTCTCTTGTGCTTGCAGAGCATCTAAACTGCGAGTCTTTGCCATGAAGCTGTAGTTGTTGGTTGGGTCATATGGCCCATAAAATCGTCTATGAAATGACCTATAATGTGAGACGTCAAACTTCACTCTACTATGCCATACCATGACATATTACGAATTGAAGGCCTGAATGTGTCCTGTGCAACCTAATTTAGCAGACAACAAACCGCAGCAATTGGCTGACGAAAATGATGTACAACCCGATGATATAGTAGCAATCATATCTGCACAATTATTGCAAAATCTGGCATCTCTACATAGGACAATTGAGCGAGAGAATGAGGTGCAGTTAGACCGATAGTTTTTGATGTTTAACTGTGCAATTACGCCGTTGTTTTTTTCACAGTTGCCTGTGTCCAGACTGTCCATTTAACGGTCTCTTATTGTCCATTGTGTCCTGTATTTTCACTGCCCATGAGTTATATTCAGTTAGTCTTAGCTGGCTGAACTGTGAGATACAGGGTGTCAACAGTATGTACATAGAGTATACGAAATGTTGCTCTTTATGTGCCAGTAGGCTTTGAACTTTTGCTGAAAAATTGTACTGCACAGTTTTCTTTTATGATACGTGGCATGCATGCAAGTAAACAGCGTCATAATAGTATGTCATATGAGAGCACGTGAGCTCGAGCACTTACTGAAGTGCATGACAAATGTAATAATATCAATATTAATAATAATAATAATAAAATTATGAAATAAGAAGTGATAATGATACTGATAGTAATAGAAACAAGAATAACAGCAACATTGATAAGAGTAGTTCACACACACACACACATGTTCATTTATTAAAAATTGTCAGATGCAACCCAACATGGAGTAGAAAGTAAAAAACTGATTTTGTGTCCAAAAATGAATACAAAAATAAGTGTTAATAACTATACTAATCACGACTGATTAGTGGAGGTGTTTTTGCATCACTGTCCTGTCCGCATTTAAGACAACAAATGATTTTATTAGTGTCACTGATTGTAGGAAACAGAGCAGTCAGCAAGTAACTGATGAAGCATTCGCAAGTTCTTACTGCTTGTATGAAGTTGGTGGCAACATCGGTAAGCACTAATACCCCTTTCACATTTATGCGGTTCTAACAAGAAGTTACAGCAGTAATAAAGTATTTTTATTTTAAAGGACTGACGCCACAAGAGACTTTTAATGATATGAAGGAGACAATATTAGGGGAGTCTGCTCCTGCATATTCGACAGTTACAAAATGGTATGCTGAATTTAAACGTGGAAGATCATCATGTGAAGACTCGCAATGCTGTGGACGACCATCAACAGCTGTCAACGAAGAAACTGCTGAAAAAGTTAACAAACTCGTCATGAATGATCGACGACTGTCGGTTGATTTTATTGCCGAGTCTGTTGGCATCTCTTTTGGCAGTGCACATTCGATTTTGAGAGAGAATTTGATGATGAAGAAAGTGTCTGCACGATGGGTGCCGCGCATGTTATGAGACGTTCAGAAGGCGGATCATGCTGAAACATCCACGAGTCTTCAGTCTGTTTAATGAAAATCCAGACAACTTTATCTCTAGATTTGTAACTGTAGACGAAACCTGGCTTCATCACTTCGATCCTGAAAGTAAAGTGCAAAGTATGGCATGGAAGCATGTTATTTCTCCACCTCCCAGAAAGTTTTGCGTGTTAGTGTCAGCCCGCAAAGTTATGGCCACTGTATTCTGGGATGCTGAAGAAATTGTACTGATTGACTGTCTTAAACATGGAAGCACTATTACAGGAACCTACTACACTGATCTGATTGGAAAATGCCGAGCGGCACTGAAAGAGAAAAGACGAGGAAAGTTGCATCGTGGTGTGCTGTTTCACCAGGACAACGCACCTGCTCTCACATCATCACAAGCATGGACTGCCATCTGAAATGCCGATTTCGAACTGCTCCATCACCCATCGTATTCACCAGACTTGGCCCCCAGTGACTTCTGTTTGTTTCCAAAACTGAAGGAATTCATGAAAGGACGGAAATGCGTTGATGATGAGGATGTTATCTACACTGCAAGTGGCTGGCTAGAGGACCAAGATCAAGAATTCTTCTACAATGGAATCCAGGCCTTGAAGAAACTCTGGACCAAGTGCATTTCTGTTGGAGGGGACTATGTTGAAAAGTGACAAAATAACATGTGCATATTCCGTTGTTAACTGTGTTAAGCTACGAACTTTTTTAATGCCCCTCGTACAT
>Ga0209339_1000650_pt1 | contig 13133 bp, 3 predicted proteins | sample OlaalgELextract3_FD_187376 | JGI IMG/M metagenome (GOLD analysis project Ga0209339, IMG submission 187376) | Olavius algarvensis symbiont microbial communities from Tuscany, Italy - Type A ELBA extract 3 (SPAdes) (version 2) | ecosystem: Host-associated > Annelida > Digestive system >... | reverse complement strand
TTGTCGTTGTTTTACCAGCAGTTGTTGTTATCGTAGTCTTTGGGGCAGTTGTCACTGTCGTTGCCTTACGGGCAGTTGTCGTTGTCTCAGCGGCAGTTGTCGTTGTCTTAGGGGCAGTTGTCGTTGCATTAGCAGCACTAATTGTCTCAGCAGCAGTTGTCGTTGCCGAGGTGGCTGTTTTCGCTGGCGTTGTCTCAGCAGCAGTTGTCCTTGTCTTAGTGGCAGTTCTCGTTGTCTTAGGGACAGTTGTTGTCGTTGTTTCAGCAGCAGTTGTTGTTATCGTTGTCTTTGAGGCTGTTGTCGCTGTCGTTGCCTTACGAGCACTTGTCGTTGTCTGAGCGGCAGTTGTCGTTGTTTTAGGAAGTGTTGTCGTTGTCTTATGGGCATTTGTCATTGCATTAGCGGCAGTTTTTGTCTCAGCAGCAGTTCTCGTTGCCTTAGAGGCAGATGTTGTTTTCGCGGCAGTTGTCGTTGTCTTAGTTGCAGTTGTTGTCTTAGCAGCAGTTGGCGTTGTCGTTGTCTCAGCGGCAGTTGTCGTTCTTTTAGGGGCAGTTGTCGTTGCCTTAACAGCAGTTGTCGTAATCTTAGCAGCAGTCGGCGTTGTTGTTGTCTCAGCGGCAGTTGTCTTAGGGGCAGTTGTCGTATTAGCGGCAGTTTTTGTCTCAGCAGCAGTTCTCGTTGCTTTAATGGCAGTTGTCGTAGTTTTAACTGCAGTTGTCGTTGTCTCAGCGGTTGTTGACGTTGTCTTAGCAGCAGTTGTCGTTGACTTAGGGGCAGTTTTCGTTGTATTTGCGGCAACTATCGTTGTCTTAGGGGCAGATGTTGTTGTCGTTGTCTTAGGAACAGTTGTTGTCGTTGGCTTCGGGGCAGTTTTCGTTGTCTTAGCAGTAGTTGTCGTTGTCGTTGTCTTAGGGGCAGGTGTCGTTGTCTTATGGGCAGTTGTTGTCTCAGCAGCAGTTGTCGTTGTAGTTGTCTCAGCGGCAGTTGTCGTTGTCTCAGCGGCAGTTGTCGTTGTCCTAGGGACAGTTGTCGTTGTCATAACGGCAGTTGTCGATATCTTAGGGGCAGTTGTCGTTCTCGTGGTCTTAACAGCAGTTGTCGGTATCTCAGCGGTTGTTGACGTTGTCTTAGCAGCAGTAGTCGTTGTCGTTGTCTCAGCGGCAGTTGTCGTTGTCTTAAGGGCAGTTGATGTTGTATTAGTGCCAGTTGTTGTCTTGTGGGCAGTTGTCGTCGTATTAGCGGCAGTTGTCGTTGTCTTATGTGCAGTTGTCGTTGACTCAGCATGTGTCGTTAAAATAGCGGTAGTTGCTGTCTCGGCAGCAGTTGTCGTCTTCATAGCAGCAGCAGTCGTTATCTCAGTAACAGCTGTCGTTGTCATTGTCTTAGCGGCAGTTGTCGTTGTCTTAGGGGAAGTTGTCGTTAACTCAGCAGCACTTGTCGTTGTCGTTGTCTTAGCGGCAGTTGTCGCCATCACAGCAGCAGTTGTCGTTTCCGCTGCGTGATGGGCAGTTGTCATTGTAATAGCGGCAGCTGTTGTTTCAGCAGCAGCTGTCGTTTTCTTAGCAGTAGTTATCGTTGTCTCGGCAACAGTTGTCGTTGTCTTAGGGGAAGTTGACGTTGTCTTAGGGACTGTTGTTGTTGTCGTTGTTTCAGCATCAGTTGTTGTTGTTGTTGACTTTGAGGTAGTTATCGCTGTCGTTGCCTTACGAGCAGCTGTCGTTGTCTCAGCGGCAGATGTCGTTGTCTTAGGGGTTGTCGTTGTCTTAGCAGCAGTTGGCGTTGTCGTTGTTTCAGCGGCAGTTGTTGTTGTCTTAGCAGCAGTTGTCCTTATCTTAGCAGCAGTTGGCGTTGTCGTTGTCTCAGCGGCAGTTGTCGTTGCGTTACGGGCAGTTGTCGTTGTTTCAGCGGCAGTTGTCGTTGCCTTAACAGCAGTTGTCGTTATCTTAGCAGCAGTTGGCGTTGTCGTTGTCTCAGCGGCAGTTGTCGTTGTTTCAGCGGCAGTTGTCTTAGGGGCAGTTGTCGTTGTATTAGCGACAGTTTTTGTCTCTGCAGCAGTTCTCGTTGCCTTAGTGGCAGTTGTTGTTGTTTTTGCTGCAGTTGTCGTTGTCTTAGAGGCAGTTGTTGTCTTAGCAGCAGTTGGCGTTGTCGTTGTCTCAGCGGCAGTTGTCGTTGTTTTAGGGGCAGTTGTCTTTGTCTCAGCAGCAGATGTCGTGGTATTAGCGGCTGTTGTTATCTCAGCAGCAGTTTCCGTTGACTTACGGGCAGTTTTCGTTTTCTTTGCGGCAACTGTCGTTGTCTCAGGGGCATATGATGTTGTCGTTGTCTTAGGGGCAGTTGTCGTTAACTCAGCAGCACTTGTCGTTGTCGTTGTCTTAGCGGCAGTTTTCACCATCACAGCAGCAGTTGTCGTTTCCGCTGCGTGATGTGCAGTTGTCGTTGTAATAGCGGCAGTTGTTGTCTCAGCAGCAGTTCTCGATTTCTCAGCAGCAGTTGTCGTTGTCTCAGCAACAGTTGTCGTTGTCTTAGGGGCAGCTGTCGTCTTAGGGACGATAGTTGTTGTCGTTGTTTCAGCAGCAGCTGTTGTTATCGTTGTCTTTAGAGCAGCTATCGCCATCGTTGCCTTACGGGCAGTTGTCGTTGTCTCAGCGGCAGTTGTCGTTGTCTTAGGGGTTGTTGTCGTTGTCTTAGGGGCAGTTGTCGTTTCATTAGCTGCAGTTTTTGTCTCAGCAGCGGTTTTCGTTATCGTTGTCTCAGCGGCAGTTGTCATCGTCATAGGTGCAGTTGTCCCTGTCGTTGCCTTAGGGGCAGTTGTCGTTGTCTTAGCGGCAGTTGTCGATGTCTTAGGAACAGTTGTCGTTGTCGTAGTCTCAACAGCAGTTGTCGTTGTCTCAGCGGTTATTGACGTTGTCTTAAGGGCAGTTGGCGTTTTATTAGCGGCAGTTGTTGTCTTAGAGGCAGTTGTTGTTGACTCAGCAGCAGTTGTCGTTGTCGCAGGGGCAGTTGTCGTTGTATTAGCGGCAGTTTTTGTCTCTGCAGCAGTTCTCGTTGCCTTAGTGGCAGTTGTCGTTGGTTTTGCTGCAGTTGTCGTTGTCTTAGAGGCAGTTGTTGTCTTAGCAGCAGTTGGCGTTGTCGTTATCTCAGCGGCAGTTGTCGTTGTTTTAGGGACAGTTGTCTTTTTCTCAGCAGCAGTTGTTGTTGTCTTAGCGGCTGTTGTTATCTCAGCAGCAGCTGTCGTTGACTTAGGATCAGTTTTCGTTATCTTTGCGGCAACTGTCGTTGTCTTAGGGGCAGATGGTGTTGTCATTGTCTTAGTGGCAGTTGTCGTTGACTTAGCAGCAGTAGTCGTTGTCGTTGCCTCAGCGGCAGCTGTCGTTGCCTTAGAAGCAGTTGTTGTTGTCTTAGGGATAGTTGTTGTCATTGGTTCAGCAGCAGTTATGGTTATCGTTGTCTTAGGGACAGTTGTCGCGGTCGTTGCCTTACGAGCACTTGTCGTTGTTTCAGCGGCAGTTGTTGTCTTAGCAACAGTTGTCGTTATCTTAGCAGCAGTTGGCGTTGCTTTAGAGGCAGTTGTCGTTGTATTAGCGGCCGTTTTTGTCTCTGCAGCAGTTCTCGTTGCCTTAGTGGCAGTTGTCGTTGTTTTTGCTGCAGTTGCCGTTGTCGTTGTCTTAGACGCAGTTATCGCTGTCTCAGGAGCACTTGTCCTTGTCGTTATCCTAGGGGCAGTTGTCGTTGCTTTATGAGCAGTTACCGTTGTCGTTGTCTTAGAGGCAGTTGTCGTGTTAGCAGCAGTTGGCGTTGTCTCAGCAGCAGTTGTCGTTGTTTTAGCGGCTGTTGTTATCTCAGCAGCAGTTGTCGTTGACTTAGGGGCAGTTTTCGTTGTCTTTGCGGCAACTGTCGTTGTCTTAGGGGCAGACGATGTTGTCGTTGTCTCAGCGGCAGTTGTCGTTGTTTTAGCAGCAGTTGCTGTTGTCGTTGTCTTAGAGGCAGTTGTCTCAGGGGCACTTGTCCACGTCGTTATCCTAGGGGCAGTTGTCGTTGTTTTATGAGCAGTTACCGTTGTCGTTGCCTTAGGGGCAGTTGTTGTCGTCTTAAAGGCAGTTCTGGTTGTCCTAGCGGCAGTTGTTGTCTCACCAGCAGTTGTCGTTTTCGTTGTCTCAGCGGCAGTTGTCGTTGTCTTAGGGACAGTTGTCGTTGTCTTAGGGGAAGTTGTTGTCTCAGCGGCAGCTGTTGTTGTCTTAGCAGCAGTTGTCGTTGTCGTTGTGCTAAGGCCAGTTGTCGTTGTCGTTGACTTAGGGGCGGCTGTTGTGTTCTCTGCAACAGATGTCGTTGTCTCAGCGGCAGTTGTCGTTGTCTTAGGGGCAGTTATCATTGTCTCAGAAGCAGTTGTCGATCTCGTTGTCCCAGGTGCGATTGTCGTTTTGGGGGCAGTTGCCGTGGTCGTTGTCTTTGTGGCAGTTGTCGTTGTATTAAAAGCAGTTGTTGTCTCAGCAGCAGTTGTCGTTGTAATAGCGAAAGCTGTTGTACTAGCAGCAGTTGTCGTTTTCTTAGCAGCAGTTGTCGTTGTCTCAGCAACACTTGACGTTGTCGTTGTCTTAGGAGCAGTTGTCGTTGTACTAGCGGCAGTTGTTGTCTCAGCGGCAGTTGTCGTTGTCTTAGGGGCAATTGTCGTTGCAGTTGTCTCGGCGGCGGTTGTCATTGTCTCAACAGCAGTTGTCGTTGTCCTAGAGGTAGTTGTCGTTGTGTTAGCGACAATTGTCGTTGTCTTAGCAGCAGTTGCAGTTGTCGTTGTCTTAGCGGCAGTTATCATTGTCTCAGGGCCACTTGTCCTTGTCCTTATCCTAGGGACAGTTGTCGTTGTTTTATGAGCAGTTACCGTTCTCGTTGCCTTAGGGGCAGTTGTCGTTGTCTTAAAGGCAGTTCTGGTTGTTTTAGCGGCAACTGTTGTCTCACCAGCAGTTGTCGTTTTCGTTGTCTCATCGGCAGTTGTCGTTGTCCTAAGGGCAGTTGTCGTTGTGTTAACGGCAGATGTCGTTGTCTTAGGGACAGTTGTTGTTGGAGTTGTTTCATCAGCAGTTGTCGTTGTCGTTGTCTTAGGGGAAGTTGTTGTTTCAGCGGCAGTTGTTGTTGTCTTAGCGGCAGTTGTCGTTGCTTTAGCGGCAGTTGTCGTTGTCGTTGTCCTAGGGGCAGTTGTTGTCTTAGCAGCAGTTGTTGTTGTTTTAGCAGCAGATGTCGCTGTCTTAGGGGCAGTTGTCGTTGTTTTTGCGGCAGCTATCGTTGTCGGTGTCCTAGGGGCAGTTGTCGTTGTCTTAGCGGCTGTCGTTGTCTCTGTAGCAGTTGTCGTTGTCTCAGCAGCAGTTGTCATTGTTGTTGTCTCAGCGGCAGTTGTCGTTGTCTTAGGGGCAGTTATCATTGTCTCAGAGGCAGTTGTCGTTATCGTTGTCCCACGGGCAGTTATCGTGGTTTTAGGGGCAGTTGCCGTAATCGTTGTCTTCGGGGACGTTGTCGTTGTTTTAGAGGCCGTTGTGGTTGTCTGAGCAGCAGTTTTCGTTGTATTAGCAGCAGTTGTCGTTGTCATAGGGGCAGTTGTTGTTGTCGTTGCTTTAGGGGTAGTTGTTGTCGTCGTTAACTTAGGGGTAGTTGTCGTTGTCTTAGCAGCAGCTATCGTTGTCGTTGTCTTAGGGTCAGTTGTTGTTATCCCTGTTTCAGCAGCAGCTGTCGTTGTCGTTGCGCCAGTTATCGTTGTCGTTGTCCCAGGGGTAGTTGTCGTTGTCGTTGACTTAGGGGCAGTTATCGTTGTCGTTGTTTTAGCAGCAGTTGTTGTTGTTGTTTCAGCAGCAGTTGTCGTTGTGGTTGTCCTAAGGGCAGTTGTTATCTTAGCGGCAGTTGTCGTTGTCGTTGTGCTAGGCAGAGTTGTCGTTGTCGTCGTGTTAGGGGCAGTTGTTGTCTTAGTAGTAGTTGTCGTTGTCTTAGCAGCAGATGTCGTTGTCTTAGGGGCAGTTTTCGTTGTCTTAGCGGCTGCTGTTGTCTCTGCAGCAGTTGTCGTTGTCTCAGCAGCAGTTTTCGTGGTATTAGGACTAGTTGTCGTTGTCGTTGTCTCAGCGGCAGCTGTCGTCGTCTTGGCAGCATTTGTCGTTGTCGTTGTCTCATCGGCAGTTTTCGTTGTCTTAGGGGCAGTTGGCGTTGTCTTTGCGGCTGTAGTCGTTGTTTTAGGGACATTTGTTGTTGTCTTAGCAGTAGTTGTCATTGTCGTTGTCGCAGCGTCAGTTATCGTTGCATTAGCGGCAGTTTTTATCTCAGCAGCAGTTGCCGTTGTCTTAGTGGCAATCGTCTTTGTCTCTGCGGCTGTTGTCGTTGACTTAGGGGCAGTTGTCGTTGTCTTAGCTGTAGTTGTCGTTGTCGTTGTCTTGGGGTCAGTTGTTGTAGTCGCTGTTTCAGCAGCAGTTGTCGTTGTCGTTCGCATAGGCGTAGCTGTGGTTGTATTAGCGGCAGTTGTTGTCTCAGCGGCAGTTGTCGTTGTCTCAGCTGCAGCTGTCGTTGTTGTTGTCTTACGGGTAGTTGTTGTTGTATTAGCGGAAGTTGTCGTTGACTTAGGGGTAGTTGTCATCGTTTTAGCAGCAGTTGTCGTTGTCATTTTCTCAGCGGCAGTTATCGTTGACGTTCTCTCAGCAGCAGTTGTAGTTGTCGTTGTCTTAGGGGCAGTTGCCTTAACGGCAGTTGACGTTGCCTTAGCGGCAGTTGTTGTTGTCGTTGTTTCAGCAGCAGTTGTCGTTGTTGTTGTCTCAGAGGCAGCTGTCGTTGAATTACCAGTTATTGTTTCAGCAGCAGTTGTCGTTGTCTTAGTAGCATATGTCATTGTCCTAGGGGCAGTTGTCGTTGTCTTAACGGCAGTTGTCGTTGTCTTAGCAGCTGCTGTTGTCTCTGCAGCAGTTGTCGTTGTCTTAGGGGCAGTTGTCGTTGTCTTAGCAGCATTTGTCGTTGTCGTTGTCGTTGTCTCAGCGGCAGTTGTAGGGGCAGTTGGCGTTGTCGTTGCGGCTGTAGTCGTTGTCTCAGGGACATTTGTTGTTGTCTGAGCAGTAGTTGCCGTTGTCATTGTCGCACCGGTAGTTGCCGTTGCATTTGCGGCAGTTTTTGTCTCAGTAGCAGTTGCCGTTGTCTGAGGGACAATCGTCGTTGTCTCTGCGGGTGTTGTCGTTGACATGGGGGCAGTTGTCGTTGTCTTAGCTGTAGTTGTCGTTGTCTTGGGGGCAGTTGTTGTTGTTGCTTTTTCAGCAGCAGTTGTCTTTGTCGTTGCGGCAGTTATCGTTGTCGTTGTCTTAGGGGCAGTTGTCGTTGTCGTTGACTTAGCAGCGGTTGTTGTTGTTGTTTCAGCAGCAGTTTTCGTTGTCGTTCTCTCAGGGGTAGCTGCCGTTGTGTTAGCGGCAGTTGTTCTCTCAGCGGCAGTTGTCGTTGTCTCAGCGGCAGTTGTCGTTGTCTTAAGGGCAATTGTTGTTGTCTCAGCAGCAGATGATGTCGTCTTAGCGGCAGTTGTCGTTGACTCAGCAGCAGTTGTCGTTGTCGTTGTCTTACGGGCAGTTGTCGTTGTATTAGCGGCAGTCGTCGTACCAGCGGCAGTTGTCGTTGACTTAGGGGTAGTTGTCTTTGTTTTAGCAGCAGTTGTCGTTGTTATTTTAACAGCGGCAGTTATCGTTGGCGTTCTCTCAGCAGCAGTTGTAGTTGTCGTTGTCTTAGGGGCAGTTTTTGTCTCAGCGGCAGTTGTCGTTGTTCTAGCAGCAGTTTTCGTCGCCACATGGGCTGTTGTCGTTGTATTAGCAGCAGGTGTCGTTGTCTCAGAAGCAGTCGTTGACGTTGTTTTAGCAGCAGTTGTGGTCGCTGACTTACGAACAGTTGTCGTCCTATTAGCGGCAGTTGACGTTGTCTCTGTGGCAGTTGTCGTTGCTTTAGGGGCAGTTGTCGTTCTATTAGCGGCAGTTGTCGTTGTCTCAGCAGCAGTAGTTGTCGTTGTTTTAGCAGCAGTTGTCGTTGTCGCTGTCTTAGGGGCAGTTGTTGTCCCATTAGCAGCAGTTGTCGTTGTCTTTGGGGCAGTTGTCGTTGTCTCAGCCGGAGTTGTTGTCGTTGTCTCAGGGGCAGTTGTCGTTGTATTAGCGGTAGTTGTTGTCCCAGGGGCAGTTCTCGTTGTCGTTGTCTCAGCGGCAGTTATCATTGTCTCAGGGGGAGTTGTCGTTGTCTTAGCGGCTGTTGTCATTGCCGTTTTCTTAGGGGCAGTTGTCGTTGTCTTTGCGACAGTTGTCGTTGCCTTAAGGGGAGTTGTCGTTGTCTTAGCGGCAGTTGTCGTAGTCGTAGTCGTAGCGGCAGTTGTCGTTGTCTTAGCGGCTGTTGTCGTTGTCGTTGTCTTAGGGGGAGTTGTCGTTGTCTTAGCGGCAGTTGTCGTTGTCTTAGCTGCAGTTGTCGTCGTCGTTGTCTTAGGGGCAGTTGTCGTTGTCTTAGCGGCAGCTGTCGTTGTCGTTGTCTTAGGGCGAGTTGTCGTTGACTTTGCGACAGATGTCGTTATCGTTGTCTTAGGGGCAGTTGTCGTTGTCTTAGCAGCAGTTGTGGTTGTCGTTGTCTTAGGGGCAGTTGTCGTAGTCGTAGTCGTAGCGGCAGTTGTCGGTGTCTTAGCGGCTGTTGTCGTTGTCGTTGTCTTAGGGGGAGTTGTCGTTGTCTTAGCTGCAGTTGTCGTTGTCGTTGTCTTAGGGCGAGTTGTCGTTGACTTTGCGACAGATGTCGTTATCGTTGTCTTAGGGGCAGTTGTCGTTGTCTTAGGGGCAGTTGTCGTTGTCTTAGCAGCAGTTGTGGTTGTCGTTGTCTTAGGGGCAGTTGTCGTTGTCTTAGCGGATGTTGTCGTTGTCGTTTTCTTAGGGGCAGTTGTCGTTGTCTTTGCGACAGTTGTCGTTGTCGTTGTGCTAGGGAGAGTTGTCGTTGTCGTCGTCTTAGGGGCAGTTGTTGTCTTAGTAGCAGTTGTCGTTGTCTTGGCGGCTGCTGTTGTCTCTGCCGCAGTTGTCGTTGTCTCAGCAGCTGTTGTTGTTGTTTTTGCTGCTGTTGTTGTCTTACCCGCCGTTGTCTTTGTTTCTGCTGTTGTCGTTGTTGTCTCAGGCGCCGTTGTTGACGCTGTACACACAGGAAGATTATCTTAGTCTCTCGAACTCAGCAAGTTCTCACAAATTCGAACTAGTAGGCGTATCTCGATGGGAAACGCCATTAATAACTCAATGACCTGCGTTTTACAGGCGCTCATATATGCTGGTGCGTAACTTCCCTATATTCGCCGTGTCTGTCTTTCCGTCTATCCGTCATACGTTCGTACTGACTCAAAACTGATACTGTAGTTTTTACCGACTTTGGTATGTCCCTTGTGATGGCTTCGAACGAGAGCTAGTCCGCAAAACTGCGAAGAAACGCGGATTTTCGAGACATTAATCGTTATATCTCGAAAACGATAGAAAGCATTGTTACAATGTAACACTAACAATATCGCTTACGCGCTTTCTGTTGTTACTAATTTAGATTAAATTGAAGCTAATGATATTGACACTGTATAGATTTTGTGGAGCTCGCTGCGTAAATGTGAATGAAGAAAGACTCCAATGTCTGATACGACCTTGACTTTTGAACTCCTCAGCCCCGACGTCGACTGCTCATGCCCTAGCCCGGAGACCATTTGTGCCAATTTGCATTGAAATCGGTTCATTCTTTTTTCAGATTATAGCGTTCATAAGTTGGTAACAGACGAAGCAATGAACGGCCACACGGTCGGACGACCGGACAGGCCGAAAACATTATGCCTCTGGCCAGATTAGACTGGTGTACGCATGAAATCAGTTACTGACGGTATTGCTTTCATGTGTTTCTATGATGCTGAAATAGTTATATCTCAACTGTGGATTGAGATATGTCGTCGAAATTTGGTTTGCAGTTGTTGACCTTTTGAAGACAATGTCACCCGGTCCGTAAGCGGAAGCAGCATTGCGCCGCCGCAGCAACTGCGACAAGTTCAAGAACGACAGAAACAATCGTATCACTGTAATCGGCGTTTTATTCTGCATAAGCCTGCCAAATTGCATTGAAATTAGGCCATCTGCGGCGGAGTAATGACGTCTCATCAATTTTCAAGTTGGCAGCCGAATTTAAGGGATCTACAGAAACATCTTATATTGCTTATCTGGCTACTGGCCAGATTAAAGATGTCTTTGCGCACTTTAGAAATCTCAGAGTTGCTTGCCCACGGAAAGTCACGCCCATTCTCGGTGATCATGGCAACCTTATAAGTGATAAAGCAGCCAAAGGTCACAGGTGGAAGAATCACTTTGAGCAGCTACTGAATCATCCTTCAGTCTCATGTCCTGTACTGCCAAGCACTGTACAAGAAGACCAGCAGGCCTGTCAAGAACCATCTCACTCGGAAGTTCACACTGCTGTACGAAAACTGAATTATGGCAAAGCCCCAGGCCTATGCGGTATAACAACTGACATGCTTAAAGCCAGTGGGCATCATGGGATCCTGTGGCTGACCAATATGATCAAGCAGGTATGGCAGACAGGAGTAATTCCACCTGACTGGAAGAAGGGAATTATTCTCCCTATTTACAACGGAAAGGGCAGTCCTAAAGACTGCAAAAACTACATTGTCACATCACTCGTATCAACACACAGGAATGTATTTGCTACTTTTCTGCTGAATAAGGTTCGTGACCAGCTACTGGCACATCGTAGAGTGGAGCAAAGTGGGTTCACGCTGGGACGGTCAACGATCGATCGAACACTATCATCCAAAGTAGGAAAGAGTTTCAGAAGCCTCTTTGGATTGCTTTCGTTGAACTGAAGGCTGCATTTGATACAGTGGACCGTATGGCTCTATGGAAACTTCTACGCAGCCTCGGCCTGCATAGCAAAGTTGTGGATATCATGGAAGTCCTCTACAAGGACACATGTAGCTGTGTCAATATTGATGGTGTGATGTCCGACTGGTTTGCAGTAAAAAGTGGTGTTCGGCAAGGTTTCAGAATTGCGTCTGACTTGTTCCTAGGACCAGTGAAACGCACGGTACACCGAGGGATGACCGGTGTAACTATTCACTGATTTGGTGCCACCTCTAGCTCAACAGTCCAGGTGGCAGATGGACATGTAGAAATGGTCGATGCATTTATCTATCTGGGATGCATGATTGACTCCTCTGGCGGCAGCGAAGGGGAGGTCCTGAGTCCGACTGGCATAGCTTGGTCTTGCATGAATATGTTGGAGAAGAGGATCCGGAAGTCAAGCGTTAGTCTGGAAATCAAGTTACGCCTTTATCAGACATGCATTGTACCAGTTTTGATGTATGGGTGTGAGACATGGACCTGTTCTCTCGCCTTGATTTGACACGTTGGGTCTACGCAAGATCTTGAGGATACCGTATACTCGATCGCCACGTCTCAAATGCGGAAGTCAGAGGAACCACTGGTTGTTCACCGCTTTCTCACCTGGTGACTAATAGAGGACTGCGGCTCTTCGGCCATACTGCTCGCAGATCATCTCGCGGGGATCACCACCGAGCCCTTGCAGCGGCTATCCGACAAGAACCGGACAACTGGAAACGACCAATAGGAAGACCTAGCCACATTTTGCTCCGTGCAATTGAGGCAGACCTTGGCTCTCTAAACATTGGCCTCGCGACTGCCTGGAGAAAGGCCACTACTGGAGATAAATGGCAACATATTGTGGACACAGCAACGCCCCAGTGGAGTACGCTCTGAAAGAAGATAAAAACATCATGCACACAGGTGATGACTGGTTTGTGGCGACTAGAGGGTTCTGGCGTACCTTGAGGTCATCAACAGGTCACACCCGCTCACGTGTGCTTAGCACTTATAAACTAAATTCAATTACGTTTTGAAACAAAAAATGCTATATCAGTAAGCAAAACATGCAATACTGAGCCGATGTTAAAAGGCTTTTCGGCAGAGAGTATCACTGCCCTGCGTTCCAAAGTATAATCACCTATGGTTTTGCAATCCATATAGAAAAAAATATAGAGAAAATAGCAATAATTACAGGGTAGAACCACTCACATGTGCACATAGCAAAATGGCTTGGCACATGCAGAATGTGGCGCGTGCAACTTTTAGTTAACCAAGAAAAGCTGCTGTAATATAACTGTCAAAATATAGTTCAAAGACGATGTTGTTCTAACCACTTGATGTAGTCCGACCAATTGTTGTTGAGAAGTATGCAACAGGTGTAGATGGCCTTCTTTGATTACTTGTTGGCGGCAAAAGACGAGTTGTTGACCATCTTTGACTAGTCGTTGTCGACGGTAAACGACGAGTTGTAAGAAATTTTGGCCAAGTTTTAGTCGTTCCGCTAGTACTAGCACTGATAGCAGTAGAACCCGTTGCCGGTGAGTCTGTAGCAAAACAGATTGTATAGAGCATAGTGCACAACGAAGTTTATGTTACAATATGCAGAAAGCAAATAAGACTTCACAAGCAATGAAAGAATATCGATATCATGAATTGTTTCATAATGAAATACAGGAATATAGACATAATTACAAATACAAACAAATACACTACAGGACGACAAACTCCTCGAGCGATTCAGCGTTTTCAGTCGATCGCATAAATTCAATTACGTTTCGAAACACAAATGCTATATCAGTAAGCAAAACATGCAATACTGAGCCGATGTTAAAAGGCTTTTCGATAGAGGGTAGCACTGCGTGCCAAAGTGTAATCACTTATGGTTTTGCAATCCATATCATCATCATCATCTTTATTTGTTCAGATAAAAATACATGATGCAAAAAGAGTACACAATAAAACCTGAACAGGACAGCAAGGTGGAAAAAACCACACTTACTGCTGCCCTTGAATAGAAAAAGAAAAGAAAAAACACAGAATTTGCATAATACACTACAACTAAATACAATGGAAAAAAATATAACAGTAATAAAAACAACAATGGGAGTGTTAGCCAAGGACCAGGTAGCTTAAAAGGTCAACCTTATTAAGTGAATTTCTGAAACAGTTTAACGAGGAGAAATTAGTAGTATTAACAGGTAGATCATTCCAGACATTAATGATACGCTGTGTGAAGAAGGATGATCTAGCATTGATAGT
>Ga0209339_1000649_pt1 | contig 13135 bp, 5 predicted proteins | sample OlaalgELextract3_FD_187376 | JGI IMG/M metagenome (GOLD analysis project Ga0209339, IMG submission 187376) | Olavius algarvensis symbiont microbial communities from Tuscany, Italy - Type A ELBA extract 3 (SPAdes) (version 2) | ecosystem: Host-associated > Annelida > Digestive system >... | reverse complement strand
CGCGTCTGTACAGCGGCCGGCGACCGCCGTTAGGCGGTCGCACTCGACTTGTCTTAATCAATGCGGAAGTTCAAGTACGTCATCGACTGTCTGTTCGTTAAAGGGCAAACGACGGTCACTGTCTTAGTCTTGAAGTGAAGGTCAAAGTTTAGAATTTCTTGGTCGTGCCTCGGTCCAATCACTGATTTTGGTCTAGAGTTTTCATACTCCATCTTGAAATTGAAACGTAGAAAGCCGGAGACCTGATCTTGGTCTCGGTCTCCGTCGCAAGGTTGTTCTATCAGAAACACCCCCATTCTTCAGAATGAGACAGTCGGAATCCAACAGTCTTTGCTAATGCATCAAAATTAGTCTCAGCAACGTTCACGGAACAGGTCCTTTATTTCAAAGGCATAGTCTAATCACCGGCACGTACCGATCACGATCAGGAGCAATTATTTTACATCGACGAAAATGCTACAGTTTGCCGATATGTACTAGCGTTGACAATGCGGATACGTGAGTGCGCAAACATCAGCGGTGCAGTCTAAACCAAGAAATTTATAAGAAAATATACAGCAAAGTAAATGACTTATATACAAACATTCAAGTTACTAACATAATACTGCTCGTCTACTTGTCATAGTAGTATTACACAGAAATGCCCAAAACAGTACATACAGGGTTCACACATGATTTCAAATTCCAACTTGTCCTCGACTTTGCCAAACATGCTGGGAAATGTTCCCATACCATCTCATAGACAATAGACATAACATCTAATAGACAACTGTTTTTAGGCTTTTTAAGCCAGTTGCTCCCCTCCACCAACTCTTTTCCATCACCACTTCACTTTATACGCACACTATACAAAACGTTTGCATTTTTTTGTCTTTGGTTTTTACTCACTTTTGTTCATTTAAAATGCACTGTTTTTCATGCTCTAGTAGTAGGACTAGCCCTAGCATAAACCATTGGCTTTTGGCTTGTTCCATTTGTACTTATCTACAATGTTGTTATTGTCTTGTTTTTATTTTGTGCAATAAAACTCATGATGATGATGATGATGACGATGATAACTGTCACACAAAATGGTTGATCCGCGCTGTTTTTTCGTGCCCACAAATAAAATCTTGTGAGTTGGCCCAACTTTCTCCAACTTTTCAAGTTAGTGGGAACCCTGATAACGTGGTGGATCGACCACCGACCAAGCAGTACATAATGCAGTCAAAACGTTATGTGACCACAAAACTCAGTCAGCATAGCAACCAGAAACGTTTGTCAGAAAATACGACAAATCAAACTTCACATAATCTGAAATACTGACTGGACTGAACTGCCAACCGACATTCATGATTACCTTGTTTATCCCTACATGATAATTCCGACACATCACAAACTGCCAGTGATTACCTTCACTTTTCCAACAGATGTATGCTATGTCTGTAAATGCTATGGTAAGAGTTTCTATTCTAAAGTGTGTTCACAAAAACAGCCCCTTTGTTTTGTTGAGTAACTCCTACAACAAGAAGCTCAGCTGTCACAGAGAGGCCGCACGATGCTTCATGTCATTAAAAATTTGGCTAAGTCAATCAAGGTCGTTCAATGTCATGTGAAATTACAACGATGAGTAAGGAGTGTGTGAGGTCTTACTAGTTGTCCATTTTAGGCCTAAATATGTGTCTTATTTTGTATCATTCCTGATATTTCCAGCGTCGAATAGTGGTGTGACCTTGAAATCTGGATTAGGGTCTTTCAAGGTCACTGAAAATGGTAACACTCGAAAGTTTGGTTACAGTTTCCTATTCGCATTCCATAGCAACTATGACCTTATCTTTAGCTGTTTCAATACATTACACGATCGTGACATACACCCAGCAAGGCAGACGGACACTGCATGACAGCAAAAGCCGCACTTATGCATAGCATCGCGCAGCAAAATTTAATGAATTTGAAAGAACTTTTCAGACAAGATAGCTGACTAAACGCTGACTCTAAGCATCTATGCTAACTTGTCTATTTACCTGTCCCAGATGAAATTCAAAATTCCATCTGCACTTTTATCGATGTTCACTTTACACTGCCGTTGGCAAAGAATATTAAATCAATAGACAAATTATTTTTAGCTCAGTAGGATCCACATTCTATTAGCTATATTGTCTGAAATATTCATTCAAATTTCTTAATTTTTTGTAGGAGTTATTCAAGAAAATGAAGGGGATTTTTGTGTGTATAATGAAGTTACATCAAAGAGACTGCATTTCTGCATATTATGTCAAACTTCATGAAATATGAAATAAAAGCTGTACAACAACAAATATATACTAACAAGTTTAAGCAATTTATGCAACAAACAAAAACAAAACTTTTTTGTTACACATCGGACCCTGGATATCTAGATACTTTCTTCACACCAAGCAGAAACAAACTGCACGTTAACCCTTTATGAGCACATTAAAACCGCACAGCAACGGACCATTATACAGCAATACGGTGATTGGTACACTGGCCATTGATGGGTGGACTGTTACATTTGGTACAACGAGGAGGGGCCTGGGGCCCAGCCCAGTCCCCTCCTTGCTGTACCAAATGTAACTGCCCACCCATCAACGCCCAGTGTACCCACTTCATATTATTTGATGTGGCACTATAATTGCCTCTGGACTCTAAAGGGTTAAACAACTTCTACAGTTTACATGACAGCAGCAATGTAACAAGTCAGTGTGGCCTGAATGGCCGACATGATAAGCCCCCGCCACCAGCAGTAGTACGCATTTCAGGCAACAGACAAACGAACAGACAGACAAACAGATGGATATCACCAGTGCGTAAAGCCCCCATTTTTGTGACAGCGGCTTAATAAGATACAGGCTATTTTTTGGTGGGCATCCACAGATGTTATGTAGTGCGTACAGGCAGAAAATAATGTTAGAACTCCAACTAAATAAAATGCCACTAATATACGATACAATGCATCAAAATTTGGTCTCCTTTCCAGCCAATTCCTTGGCTTTGGTACTGACTAACCAAACCTTCAAACGAACAACAAATATAAACAAAAAAACATGAAATTGTAGCTGTTGCTAACTGGTTGCACTCAGCATCATATAAGAAGCAGGAATACAACTCCAATGTCACCTCAGGGCCTCTCTCAGACTGATCCCATACGAATTGTCATGTGAAATTCGGTATTTACAAAAAACTCAGCTGTCACTGAGAGGCTGTGCGACGCTCCATGTCACTGAAAATTTTGCTAAATTACTCGAGATCATGCAAAATTACACCGTTTAGTAGGGCATGTGTAAGTTCTTACTAACACTGCACTGTTTCTGAGACATTCAACGTTGAATAATGGCATGCCCTTCAAATTTTGGTTAGGATCATTCAACATCATTAAAAATGGCACCATTCGATAGATCATATACAGCTTTCTACCGGTCTGCCATTGTAAGTATAGCTTTATCTTGTACCATTTTCAAGATATTTCCATGATCTATACACTGCTGAAATAACAGACCTGGGTCTATCTTGGGTGACAGTATGGGTCGTCTACCTTCATTCAATTCCACACAGCGAGCTGCAAAAATACTACACAGAGCAGGTGGTATATTACGGTAATCGTAATTGGTACCACTGAAAGCCCGTATATGATTTGCTATTAGTCTTCTATTGTAACTACCCACATGACTATCCTCTATCATTTCCAAGATACAACGATCTACTGGTTGGAAATCTGCGTTTTTCACCATTTACAGGCACCCCAGTCTTGTTTGAAGCCCTCGCACGGGTGTTCCCCTGTGACCTGGAATATAAAAGTTAGTCAGTGTCCCTGGGCTAGTCAGTGAAAACTGCATGCGCATTTGTCTCTGCTCAAAATCGGCTTGTGACAGACATGTAGACAGACAGACAACCAGACATGCTGCCTGTAGGTAAGTCACACTCTAGAATAGCAGAGCACGACAACAACCAAACAGACTATAAATGTAAGCATCATCTAACGTGCTATCGTGCCGAGAAAGAAACAGTCAGCTTGAGAATTACTACGGTATGTAAATTCAGGTTGTAGTACATGTCCTTGACTAGTGCTAATCAAAACTGTAACGGGTATTATCCCTCTCACCAGCATTCTCCATCCTGCGAATCGTTTTTGGTCATACGAAACTTTTCAAACCTAGTTATGTGTTATTCCGACTCTCTCACACTACTGGACTGACTACTGTACCACCACGTGAGTCCGGCTCATTGTAAGCCAGCGTGACATGACGTGATGATCAGTCCTGCACATCGTCCTCGGACTTCCTCTCGGTGTGTCTCACTCCAGCCACATCCACCACTGTACAATGCGGAATCCCTCCGTACATCATCCGAACGACAGCTTTGTGAACCACACACACCCAAATCAGTTCAGTCTACTTACTGCTTCCAAACCCAGTACTTTCAGATCTCCATGCTTTTCTTCCATTCATCCAACGACATTCCACACATCCATCTGATTACACTCACTCCAGTTCCATCTAACTTTACTCAAAATTAAAAAAAAACTCAACAGAGAATAAAAAAAAACAACTAAACTTATAACAGTGCAACATGTGTCCGAGATGTAATCGGCAAAGCACATAAGACTGATCAAATCAAAATGATATGATCAGAAAGTTTTACATACTTGTGCCTGTCATCAACAACTACATGTATCAATATTCTATGCTCTGCAGCCCTATGCTAAAGGCCAAGTCGCACGTACAAATCTGGCAAATCTACAAAACTACTCATACCAAACAAATGACATCAAACAGTACTCTGTTAGTAGTACTTCGCAGCAGTCTGTGATGAAAAATTACGGCACAAAATAAAGCAGTTATTAACATTATACACATAAACCGTTCACTACAACACAAAAAAAAAACAGCCAGGCACAAATTCATCAAAATATTGTCAGTTAAGTCAATTATCAAGTAATCAACTTGCCATTACCAAAACAAACTTTATACAATAACAGTATTTGAAAACTAAATTTAAAGATATTTACACCTAAACTGTAACTCAGTGTATACACATATACATATACACAGTGGTCCAAAAAGTGAGACTACTATTTTGATCACTCGCATCTTTAAAATGGTAGAAATCAATATGCATGACTACTGGTAACTAAAAATCAGTACAATTAGCCTGCTTTATTCATTTATTAACTAATTTATTTTTCAGTTGGTACTAAAAATCATACACTTTCTAAAGATGTGAGCAATGAATCAAAGTGGCTCCTTTTTGGGGCCACCTTGTATACAATGAAAAAACGCCCTTTTTTGTTTTCTTGCATAACTATGAGCAAATTTACCAATTTGAATGAAACTTTACACAACATAGCTGAGGAAATCTAAGAATCTTAAAATAGTTTATGTATTGGTTAAATATTCTTTGCTAGCAGTAGTGTAAAGAGGACATCATACAAATAGTGTCGTTACAGCAACGGGATTTAGTATTGAAGATAAACATCTCATTAAACGGTTGTAAAACTTATATACACTGCGAGTCAAAAAAACTGGACCCTTTTCATTGGAGCACAACTTTGGCAAATACTGTCTGATTTTAATAATTCTTTCACTGTTGCAGACAAAAATTAACTATGACCAAGTGTACCCTAAAATCTACCACCATACCTCAAATCTGCTAGTGCGCTACCTTGCAAAAGGAACAAGAATGTACTGGCCAACGTTGGTGGCATGACTTCGTAATTAAAGATGTAACAGTCAAACAAGTCACATTGAATGTAACAGATATGGTCAAAATCAACATTGTCAGTTCACAAGCTGTATTCGAAATGTCCTCCTTTAGCGTGGACACACGCTCAATGCCTTCCTTGCCACTGGTCAATAGCCTCGTCAAAAATCGACTGTTCAAGACCACACCAGACATCGATGAGGCGCTATTTCAATTCATCCACACTATGGATATGTATGGGGTAGACACAATACTGCATGACAGCCTGGATCTTGTAATCCACCTGACTGAGATCTGGGCTGTTTAGAGATTACAGGTTGGGCACAAGAAATTGTTTATTCTTGATGCAGCAGTTTAACTGCTGCAGGTGCACGGCGCGGTGTGCCGGTGCACTGTCCTGTTAGAACACAAAGTCGTTACCAGACACTCTGCGTATCACTGGCAGCAGTATGACGTCATTATGACGTCGTTAAGCAGTATCGAAGAAGTCAGTTAGAGATATCACCAGAATTTCCTGCTTTGCAACAACAATGACATTACCGCATGCACTGCAGGTTTATTCCACAGGTTTTGTGAAGAAGTGTATGCAGTTGCATTTTTCAAGGTAATGCAGCAACAAACTATAGGTGAAGTGGGAAATTCAATTACGTGTTTGAGTGCAGATAATTTCTGTCTGCAACAGTGAAAGAATTATTAAAATCGTACAGTATTTGCCAACGTTATGCTCAAATGAAAAAGGGTCCAGTTTTTTATGACTCACAGTGTAGTAAAGCTGTAGCTCAAGACGTCTTCGACAGAAGATGAAGTCTTGACGGGCCAAAGACACTAATAAAAGAATCAGTGTGAGATGTTTAACTTTGTTGATCTTTGCAGTTCTGTGAGCAGTGTGTGGTCGACCACAACATCAACACGGCTCACCAATTCCACTGCTGTCACTTTCACAGGTAAGTGTTTCTAATCCGCAAAAAACTTCATCTTCTGTCAGGAAACATCTTTAAGAAGTAGCTTGCTTTACACTTTTTACTCACGGGCATAAATATTTATTTATCTACAACAGAAAATCCCACTTTTACTGACGTCCCACTTACATTGCTGCTAGCAAGAATATTTAAGCAAAAGACAAATTAATTTTCGACTTGTAAACTCAGCATTTCCTCAGCTATTTGTGTGAAATTCTGATTCCAATTGGTTGATAGTTCTAAGAGTTACGCAATAAAAAAATGTTTTTTTTTGGAACACAGTGTATATATGCCAGCTGAAAATCAACAACACTCATCAAGTGAAAACTTTTACATCGCAGATATATAAGAACGAATATATTGCCCGCTATTATTCACGTTACAATTATTACCAGCCTACTCTGCACTATGCCTGGCTGTGGACACTCGTGCAGGTGGGAAACCGGACATCAGGCCGGAGTGGAAGCGCCAGCGTGGATGACCCTGCAGAACGTGGGTGCAGCAGATCGAGGATGACACTGGGCTCAACGCCAATGATGCCTGGAGAATCGCACATGACCGCAAGTCTTGGAGGGCACTACGACCCGTGGCCGGTCAAGCCTTCCACTGACCGACTGACTGATTATTACTAATGTATTCACTGACGTCATCACCACCTTCACTATCATCACTTACAGACTCTATTAAACACTATTTGAGTGACGTGAACTGATTCTGCAACGAACTACGTATTCAAACACAGACAATTCACAATTTCACAGCTAACTCTCAGAAGCTTTCAGAAAAATAGGAAACAGTGTAATTGGACTGTCTTAGTAATTACTATCGTATCATTCACTGCATCTCAGCTGTTCACCATCAAATAACGAACCAGCTTAATACAGGGTGTCCACAAGAAAAACAAAGCCAACTACATTTCAGCACAGTGTCATCAAACCGGAGCTAAATGCTCTAATTTTTTGCACAGTGACTTAAGAAACATTATTACGTTTCAGGTAAGGGTATTACATCGGTTTTGGTGGAAATGCAAGTGCACTTGTACCCGGAGTGGGCTCAGGAATAAAGCCTCAAAATTTTATAAAATTTCATCATTCCTAAGTAAAATTAAGCTAAAAATTCTCAGGCTGTTTTTTTGTGGACACAGTGTAGTTTCTGGCAATTATCCCATACTGGGATTTCCCACAGCGTTTCCCACTGCAGTGTATGCTCCAAAGCAGCATGATTTCAAGCAGAGGTTTATTCCACTGCATACATGCAGGGTAGCATGACGTTAACAACAACAGCCATATGACGGCCATTTTACCACGACAACCCGGGTAAGCCAATACAGAGAACAATCGGGATGATCATAACGTTAAAGAAAGTCATAATGAATTCCTGTCTGGATCCGGATCTCCTCAAGATCTAATTCTTGTACCAAGGCATAACCGTTCCATAAATTTCATGTAAATTCATCCACAACTTTGAACATTAATGCAGACAAACAAACCAAATGAGGACAGAACACAACCTCAGTGGCGGAAACCACAATCAGCCATTAGAGTAACACAAGCATCATACAAGAACACACACTACTTCTTATAAACATTAATTTCTAACTCGAGCACAATGCAATCTGCAGGGTACATATTTCGACGATCCTCAAACGAATGATCACAGTACAAAATCACCAACATTTTCCACAAAAAATGACATATGAAAAATACAGCAACGTCCTCAAACTTACTAATACTTACGCTGAAGAATACTGACACAACATTGATAACTGACATAGAAAATGTGTCATTGTAAAGGGTATAGGCAGTTCAGTGGCAATGTGCTGTTCTGTGCATGTATAAATATTCATATTCCAAGACGTATCTTCTCTTGTTGCTATGCTGCTGAAGCTCATGGCCTGAGTAGGTGAAATTTGGAGGCCCATCAAAGATGATTAGCAACCAGCCGGAGATTTTGTCTACAGACTAGTGACCCAATTAAGTTCATGAATATTCATACTGTGCCATTTATCGAGTGCACATGCCACTCAAGAGCCCTAACTGAACTTTCCACAAGTAAAGCCTTCGTGGGAGGCATATCCGGCAAAACATTTGGGGGAAGGCAGTGGGTATACCCCAGCTGAAGAAAAACTGGAGGGTGTGGGAGAGGATATCCCTTCCTTCAGGAGAACCATGGATTTTTCCATATTGGTAAATTTTTTTAATTTTATGTGTAAAAATGTGCAAGCAGGGTTAGGGTTTGAGCCATCTGAGCCTTAAAAAGTTATACATTTTCTGGCAAATTTTTGAAAATTTAAGGTAAGCAAGTTCACGCGCACTTGGTGGAGCGCATGTACCTCCGACGAAGGTGTTCCAACAGCTCGCGGATCGGACTGAAAAGTTAATCAGTTGTCCATGTCCTGACATCTGTCGACACGTAACATTTCACGCAAATCCATGCACGCATTTTTCAGTAATCTCGCTAACAGATAGACAGACAAACGAACACGGGCAAAAACATGTACCTGCTCCTTTGTCAGAGGTAATAACAAATATCTACTATATTTGGTAATAACAAGAAGTGTGGCCGCCGGGTTCGGCCGACACGGTATGCTCCCGCCCACCTGTAATGACACGGGTATAGCATTTTGTTTCCCGAATGAAGAAAAGGCAGAGATGACACGTACATACGAGTCAGACGATCCCTAGACATGGACTCCATCAACACGCTTGTCCATGCCGTCGTCATGTAACGCCGTTTTCGCTGTATCACGAAGATATATTACTGATATCAGTATGAAGATCAGAAACGCACAACAGGTTTTCTGCTGACCACGGCGTCTACTGTCAGTGTCAATGTATTTCAGAACACATTTCCAGTGTTATGTGACAACTTCCGTTTGCATGATTGTATCTAAAACAGGCTCGATCTAATTAAAAATCTAAACACAGACAGACTAAATATAGAACGAGTTGTCATTGGTCGGACGCTTGTTACTGATCGATCAAGGCTACCTGCACTACAATATCCGAGAAAGGAATCCGGTTCCAGCATCCGGACTATGATCCGGATCTGGCTCAAAAGTTAATCAGTTCGTCCATGTCCCGACATCTGTCAACACGCAAAATTTCATCCAAATCCATGCATGCGTTTTTGAGTAATCTTGCTAACAGACAGAGACACAGACAGACAGACAGACAAACGCCAGCGATCGCATTTACCTCCTCCTTCGTCGGAGGTAATAAAATGTTCTTAGAGGCTTACTTCTGGGCTATGGCTAGGGGGCAAGACTGCTAGTCCCCGGTGCATACACTTGGGGACAGTTAATCTTAATTACATACAGTACAACTTAAACACAAAACAATCACAACGGAAAAGATGCAGTCAACTGCAAAATCAAAATACATGAATAAATCCGGGACTAAAGTAGCCGCAGTCAACTACTCCAGCAAAAACAGCACGACCATTAGCAGTACCATAATATACATGTATAGTGGCCATGGCCATGGTGCTACTTTCTCGTGAGCTAGCTGCTTCAGCACACCATAAAACTCTACACATAATGAGTACAGCTTTTATAATGAAAAATTTGGACTCAGCCTACCATCAAAACATGCACATTAACGTTTTAATCAACTGTACATTTTTCCATTCCACTAAATTTTGTTAAAATTGTATCAATGACCATAACATCATCATGCACAGTGTTCTTACGATTTTACAGTGTGTTAAAATATTAAGTCGTTGATATTTTTTTTCTGTTTTGTTTTTTCTGTTGATACTTGTGGTCTGAACTGAGATTGATTTATATGCATTTCATTATATTTCACTTCAAAACATGCCAGCCAAAACTGCAGTTGAGCCCTCAAATACGATTAAACAATACGATACGATACTGTGTATTTAACATGCAGTAAAAAGCTGACGGACAGCCAGCTTAGTCTACCATACGGAACGAACAAAAAATGTAACAGAAAAAAACTAAAAATAAGCTGATGAGCATAAAAAGACCAGTCCAGTGCCATTATCAGCGGAATGCAAAACGTTTTTACAACATTCTCACATACAACTCGTCACGGATTAATAACAGATCCGAGCCGCTGCAGCCAGCAGTACTACCAAGGTTACAAATGGTTAACTGAAGCTGACGCTTTGCCAGCGGCCGAACTAGCGCATAACATCTATACATTAACAACACAAAGCAACAGGCTACACATGCAAGTTAACAAGTGATAAGTGCTCAAGTGCAACAGTGGTGACTGGAGAGTTAATGTCAGTCGGTCACTCAACAAGACACACGACACGCAACGATGACTTCATCAGAATGTATAGCTACACCTCCACAACGTCACAAAAAGTTGAAGCGACATCCGAGTTCTCTACAAACAAAATTTTCAAACCAATAACCTTCGTTTCAAACGTGCAACGAGCATTAGCTTTTCATCGGATGCAGTACGTTTTTTAAATGTACATGTTCAACTTCATCAAACAGTTCGGAAATATGACGTTCAAATTTCTCAGTAAGGCTTCAAAAAATATTGTCATATCAAACAAAAGAAGCCCGACAGATTCTGCAAAATCTGCACATCGGAAAAGCATTCACCAGAGGACAGCACAAGTACAGGTCAGTAACAAAGTGCTTGGCATACAAGAATTTGCCAGTTATGTTAACACTTAGTTTCAGTCTATTTGTGGTGCTACAGACCCCCGGACAAATACAGTGCGGCACTGGCTGAGGGTAATAAGCAGTAGCTCGATCCATCCGGCCATTTTCCCGCATTACATCTGACCAACCAATCAACCAACCATGTCAGCTGAAGTGTGTGTCACAGTAATATGGGCACAGCAATATGGATGTAAGAAGTGTAACTAGTTGCTTTAAGTATCTACAGTTTCTCACTGGAGTCGACTAGATCGGCTTTGATCTTGCTTGGTTAGCTCCCTATCTTCTGAGCACCTCTGCATCTTACGTCTTCATGGTATGATACATATACATGCATTGTCACGATCTTTACTTTATCTTTCAGTGAGCATAGCCTTGTTGGATTGTCCCTTGACTTGGTTGACTAACCACTATCCTTCAGTGCTATTACACTCTTGGTTGGGTCATCGGACCCATATAATAATCTCCTAAATGACTTGCAATGTGTCGATTGAGGCGTTGACCCATACTACACCTACATACCTTGAAGCATCTCACTTGTCTGCTTGAACCACCGTAACACGTTGATTTTTTGCTAGTCTTCAGGTAAGTTAAACCAGTGACGTTATCAATTCAATGGGTTCATAGACCGAGACATCAAATAGAAAAGCTACTTGAATGATGCCTCCACCAGGCCTCCATATCTAACGTCGGCCTTGTGTACTAGGTGAACGAAGAAACAAATGGACGGACAAATGGATAGGAAGAAAGTAGTATGCCTTCTGCCAGTCTAGCCATCAATTCCAAGACTGTGTGGAAGCAAGAAGCTGTCTCCAGACTAAACATCAATGGTTAATGCATGGTAACAAACAAGTTTACCAGTCTGCGAGTCATCATCAGCTGAGCTCAGTACGAGGCGTCTGAGAATATCAGAAAGTGAGACAACGCCTTCGACGTGCCCATCATTGTCGACCACCACCAACCGATTTAGCTGCAACAACATGCAGTGACATCACTTCTATCAGCATCACTGCATCATCGTGTACCAGACCAGTAGAACGAGTGTACACAAGCCATATAGAACGTTAGCTGGTACATTTTATTTTTATTTCACATTATATTAAATTTAAATAACAAAGATGACTACACCTTAGCTATGCATGATTAGGCCAATGGCACTGACAACTAAAAGGGCACTTGGTAGCGTTTACCTCCAACAAAGGTCTTCCGACGGCTCAGTGAATAAAACCATCTTAAAACCACGGCTCGCTCTAGTGGCGTGCCGCCAATACATATATGTGAGATTTTCCCGACATAAAATTCTGCGTAGCAGCACTGCTCGCTGGCAGCCTAGGCAAGGCTGCAAAGTTCCGTAGCCTATACGATATCAAAGAAAGCAATCCGAATCCAGCATCCAGACTATGATCTGGATCGGGTTCAAAAGTTAATCAGTTCGTTCGACAACGTCCATGTCCCGACATCTGTCAACACGCAACATTTCATCCAAATCCATGCACGTTTTTGAGTAATCTTGCTAACAGACAGATAGACAAACACAAGCAAAAACATGTACCTCCTCCTTTGTCAGAGGTAACGATGAATGCGACGTCATGGGCGATTCATTATTATACCATCTCCACGAATACAAAGGCTATTAGATGTAATTAACATCACTGGATATTAGAATAGGAAACGAGAGACTACTGGATGACTGCATAGGGCACTTGGATGCTTTATATAACTGTAAATGTACAATAAAAAAATTAGTCCCGTACGGGCACTGACGGTCGACTTCTAATGTTGCGCCTAGTTATCGTCAAAGTACCCGGTTGTGGCATCTGCCGTAAACGAAATCAGCAGA
>Ga0209339_1000648_pt1 | contig 13140 bp, 8 predicted proteins | sample OlaalgELextract3_FD_187376 | JGI IMG/M metagenome (GOLD analysis project Ga0209339, IMG submission 187376) | Olavius algarvensis symbiont microbial communities from Tuscany, Italy - Type A ELBA extract 3 (SPAdes) (version 2) | ecosystem: Host-associated > Annelida > Digestive system >... | reverse complement strand
CTGCAAAATATGTTGAACAGACGTTAGCCAATCAGTCACTAATGGCTTATGCATTGTAAGCAAAAAACTGTCGATTTTGGCACTAAAACATCAATTTCACCAATAACACATTAAACTGTTTAAGTCGCTAAAGAAACAAGCAATTTAGCAGTGTGTAGAGGGCGACAGGTGAGAGACGGAGGGGCCGACGGTTGTGCAGTGCCTAGGGCCTACGCCAACCTTAATCCGGGCCTGGACACAGTGTAAATAATAATACTTACAGATGAGATTGTTATCAGCAGCAGCAGCAAAGCAAAACAGACAAATGTGACAGAAAGGAGCCTTCTTGGTTGTCGACAAATTCTTCTACAAAGCACATTGATTCTGAGACATCATTTCTCGTTAGAAAAATCACTAATAACAAAATTGTGCTGCCACCTGGCGAATATAATGGTGTGATTTGCTCATCTATTCTGAAAGTTTCATGAAAGGAGTTGTAGGTCTAATCGTTTGTTTCCCGTGATATTGCAATGGTAACTACACGATTAACATTTCCATATTTCTAGCAATATTGTGAGTCGAGCGCCTCCGTATTTACATTTCACATGGCCAATGCTCGTCCTGCCTGTACGCAAGTGGGTGCATCGTCCTGGGTGCGTCTGCGTCACTCGCCGTCTCGCCCTGGGCCGTTTGCCTGCGTGTTGATGCCGCTCACTGACTGACTGTTTTAGTCATGGTAGTCCAAAATAAACGTGGCCACTTCGCTGATAGTTCATATTTTTAACATACCGTACACCGTACGTAAGTCACTGTATACGAAATTTAGCACACTTTAACTGCCTTTTATCCAGACCATAGCTGTTTTCATCAAAGGTGTATTAAAAAGTAGCGCCACCTAGCGAAAGAAAAGAACTCAACCTTTCTCTGTTTAAGCATTGCCCCGAAGTCGGAAATTGGAACAAATGCACCAAAAAATACGACATAATAAATTATATTTAACGTGTCGGTCAAAAACTGCCGATGAGCATGATAAGTCAGTCCAGTCCATTTTCGTCAAGGCAGTCCAGGCGGTACCAGGAGTCTATTAAGGTGGGAATTGGATTCGTTTAAAAGGTGAGTTTTTTGAGCCTGAAATGAGTGAAGGAGTAATAGATGCTGAGAGTGATGATGATGACAAAGATAGCTTAAAGTTGACAAGTGGATGAGGAGGTGAAACGGGCCAAGACTAGAAAGGATGACAAAATGAACCTGGAAGCTGATTCAAAGAAGCGGCGATGCAGAAACGATCTGATGTTTCAAAGGATCTCGGTCGTCCTTCGACGGATTTTTGAGCGGTATTCAGCGTTTGGTAGAGAAATTATCCGATTGAACCGCTTTCCTATTTTCGATAAGAAAATCGATCCGTTTTTATCGCGCGTCAGCACACTGACGCGCGATATTGATATAGCAAATCTGTCCGTCTGTCCGTCTGTCTGTCTGTCCGTGCGTCCGTCCGTCCGTAACGTTCCGGTATCAGATGAAAACGGCTTAACATATCGTCATAGTTTTTTTCACCATACGGTAGCCCAATCATTCTAGTTTTACCAGCATCAAACAACTTCACGAAATTCCGACGGGGTCACCCCCTGCGGGGGCGCTAAATACAGGTGAGGTATAAAAAATTCGCAATTTTCTACCAATAAGTCGCCATAACTCGCAAACGATACCAGATATCGCCATAGTTACTATGGAAGGCGAATAGGAACTAGTATGCGATCTATCAAATGGTGCCATTTTCAATGACCTTGAACGAACTCTAACCCTGTTTTCAAGGTCACACCACTCTTTGACGCTTAATATCTCACAAACGGCTACAGATACTGCCATAGTTACTATAGAAGGCGAATAGGAAACCGCACCCAAGCTTTCGAATGGCACCAATTTCAATGACCTTGAGTGACCTTTAACCCCGATTTCAAGGTCACGATATTATTCAACGTCAAATAACTCGAAAACGGTACAAGATAGAGCTATATTTACAATGGCGGACTAATATAAAGTCGTACATGGTCTATCGAACCGCGTCATTTTCAATGACCTTGAACAACCCCAAACCCACATTTCAAGGTCACGTCATTCTTTGACGCAGGATATCTCCGAAATGGCTAAAGACACGGCCATAATTAGTTACTATAGAAGGCGAATAGGAAACCGCACCCAAGCTTTCGAATGGCATCAATTTCAATGACCTTGAGTGACCTCTAACCCCGATTTCAAGGTCACGATATTATTCAACGTCAAATAACTCGCAAATGGTACAAGACAGAGCTATAGTTACAATGGCTTACTAATAGAGTTATACGTAGTCTATCGAACGGCGCCATTCTCAATGACCTTGACGGACCCCAAACCCAGATTTCAAGGTCAGACCATTCTTTGACGCTGAATATCTCCAAAAGGGCTGCAGATACGGCCATAGTTACTATGGAAGGCGAATAGAAAACCGTACCCAAGATTTCAAATGGTACCACTTTCAATGACCTTCAGTGACCGCTAACCCACATTTGAAGGTCACAATAGTATTCAATGTCAAATAACTTGACTACTACTCAGTCGTGTATGATCTATCCAATGGTTCCGTTTCCAGTGACCTTGAGTGACCCTTAACCTAGATTTCAAGGTCACAGTATAATACTTATGCCTATAGATGCCCTCAGCGTATTGTTTGCGCAGCTGACGCGCGATCTGTTGGCGATAGCTAAGTTCTTGTTTTATTATATTTTTAGTTTCTTTTTCGCTGTTTTAGTTGTTCGTCCTCATCGTGATCATCCCGTCACAAGTCACAACTGTCTTAACACACTACTTTCCTATGGCATGATTGAGCCTTTTTGTGCTGAAAGTGCCGTTAAACACCAACCAACCAACTGGCACGGACGTACAGACAGACCGGGTGCAATGTTTAATTCAACATCCTAGAGTGAGGTCCGCATGTTGAGCAAGTAAATGATTGAACGCCAATCAGGTGTCAGGTAATATTTGGAGGAAGTGATAGGTGTCGAACAGCCGATTACTGATGACGGCCGGCTGCTGATGGTGATTATCGTCATCATCGTCATCATCATTTATTTACAAGTAAACGACAAAACACTGTAAAAGAAAGAAAGCATCAATCAGTCAGTATAAAACAATGGTACAGCTGTATACTGCGGCACAGAAAGGCTGTTTCCAGCACTTATATCTGACATAGTTGGAGAGAAAGCAATACTACGAACAAAATACGAATAAAATCCACTACGAAATCATATGCATCAAAAAATTTGTAGGCAGTTAAAAATTCATTTAAATTTACACGTTAAAGTGATCTCTTAAAAGCACTGAGGGTACTAAAATCAACAGAAGTCGGCATACTGTTTCACACGTTAACAGCACGCTGAGCAAAGAAAGATGAACGCACAATACTAGAGTTAAACTGTTTATGTAGTTTAAAGCCATGGCCTCTGGTGATGTCACGAGGTCATTTGTTTGCCCTGAGTTCATGGGAAAGTGTCGTCGTATCATGGAGACTGCTCTTAGCATTATGTATCAGAAATAACCAAGCGTCGGTACTGTTTGCAGAATGTACATCCAACTGTGTGACTTGCGAATACGATCCTGACGGTGTCAACCTGTGTCAGAAATGTGAAGAACGCTACGCTCTTAGCGCTGACATGCTCACGTGCAACCGTAAGTGTTCTCTTCCGTCATCTTTTTCGTCATGCCCACTCTGCACTGTCCGGATAATAATGCTTTTGTTACAGAGATGTTAAACGAGGCCAAGCGTTTGGGGCTGAGGCCGAGGTCGAGGCCAGACCTTGAGGCCAAGGCCAAGGCCGAGGCCAAATTTATTGAGGCAGAACAGAACAATGTATTAATAGAATGTTTAATTTAGTGATTCAATAATGTATTTCAGCATAACAAGTAAGTAACTGTTAGTGTGAGTGCAGCAACAGAATGCTTATTCTTTCACTACAGGATATTCCGAAAGCAAAGGACACCAGGTTCCATAACTAAATGCTATTAAATTTCGAGACCGAGGCCAAAAGCCTGAGGCCGAGGTCAAAGGGTCCCAAGGCCGAGGCCAAGACCAGAGGTTACGAGGCCGAGACCGAGGCCGAAGCCAAAATTTTGGCCTCGAGGCCAGTTTGGCGGCTTTAACATCTCTGCTTTGTTGCCATCGCAAAGTTTCATTAACAGAGCAGAACAGAGTTCATTTGCCAAAATAACAACTACAGATATACGGTACCTCGTTGTTGATGTCGCAGAAACTTCTGATGTTGAGTGCAGTTTGAAATAGACTTTGCTTTGTCTTGTTTAACAAGAGGTCAAAGTAATTTGACAAAAAGCGCCTCTCGGGGGACCCATTCCCCGGTTAGGGGTCACCCCAGGGGGTCGAAATTTGTACCATTGAATTCCTGGGGTAGGGGTTCCTATTAGTGTTCCATAGTAACTATAGGCCTAGGATGCACCGTTTGGCCACAGTGCACGCGCGTGACAACCAACGACCAACGACATCTCGACACAGCCTATCTCAATAAGCGCCTCTTTTACTAAAGTAAAGTGAGGCGCTTAAAAAGAATGGATTGCCTTTCATTATTCATTATCTTATATTTTTAATGGCTAATTTTGAATGTCTAGATTTAAAGTGTAGGCCTAAATATGAAATTTTTTGATATAGAATGTTATTTGTTTTAATTGGCAAACTGGTAAAAGAATATAGCACTCACGATGATGATGTGATGATACTCAGAGTGTCCAGCCAACTGTCTCGAGTGCCACGTGTACAACGGACAGCTGAGATGCATGGGAGATGGATGCATGATTGGATACTACTACAACGGCGGCTCTTGCACACGTAAGTATAACTTAATTAAAAACATCTTTCTATTATGCAGCAAAAACCGAATTCCCAGTAATATGGATACCGGGTATAGAATCTAGTCTACGCAAACGCAGTCACAGCATAGTCTTACTAACAGTACACTCTAGTCTATTACAAAAGAATGATTTATGTTGGGTGCTATTCAGTGACAATCGAACATCTTTATTCACCAGGAGAGATAACAAAAAAAGAGAAAAAAATGCAAACAAATGAACAGTAGAGAATACACACATTACACACTCGACAAATGTACAATAACATAACACTTCAGTACTGACAAAATGTGTCATACTTACTAAGAAATTTCTGAGATCTTTCTTTGACCGTTAAACTAGGCAGTACACTACAGTGTACAAAAATAACTCTGACATTCCTTAACTAAATCAATATTTGAACGTTTAAATAATTTCATTATAATTTCTTGCACATCTGCACATCCGGTTATTAGTAAAATCCAGAGAGTGCTGGTCGCCAGTACTTAATTGACACGATAAAGACCGCATAAAAGTATCTCGCATACATTATTAGTGGTTTATCCTTAACAATTTTCAGCCTGTGTTGTAATGTTTTAACAATTTTCGTTTGGATGTCTATTGCACGGGCATAGCTGGCTGAGGAGTCCGGGGGTCCGAACCCCCCCCCCCCCGCCAGCCGGGCCGGAGGCGACCCGTGAGGTTAGCGCACATCCCGTGAGAAATACGCTATGTTTGGGTTGGTGGTTACGTGAGTGCCCAGTGGAAGTGATATTCGTGTCATGGACACACACTGCATGCAGTCTGCGTATCAGTCAGCAGAAAATTTGCAGAAAGACAGACACGTGACGCCAAAATGCACTATTTCTTTAAGCGTCGCACAAATAGGATTGAATGACGTCCACTGGCATATATACGAGAAAAAAACAGCCTTTCTGTGCTTCATAAATCTAAAATTTAAATTTTGCTTCTGGGGGATTTGCCCCCATACCCTTAACGGAGCTCTACCCCGGACATCTCTACAGGACTTCCGTCCCCAGACCCCCAAAAATTTTGACCCCTACAGTCATAAAAAACCCAGCTATGCCCCTGCTATTGCATAGTGCTGGATCACAACGTTTTGAGACAGGGTTCTGTCATTAACTGAACAACAGAACGAATGCAGTTGAACTGTGTGATGATGAGATGATGAGATGATGATGACGACGATGATGATGATGATGTGGTTGTGTGTGGTAGCGTGTGTTGACGGCAACTGTGACATCTGCGACGCTTCAGTCTGCTACGCATGCAAAGCCGGCTACGTCAAGAACACGAACGGCCTCTGCCTGTGTAAGTCACCTCATGACGGTCGTGGCTAGAATTCTAGACTGAAGCCCAAGCAGAAGCTAGCACTGAAGGCAAAAAGGATTGAGGATTTACCCTTTCCAGAAAATTTCGGATTTATTGAGTTAAAATCTGCCTGTTCTGGTGCATTCTGGTACACGTTCTGCAAGTTTTTAACGCCCCGTCGAGCCCAAAATGCACTGTGGACTTAACTTCGCTTGTGGGCTGAATTTTTTCGCAGGGCTTCAGATACATCCCGCGTGGCCCAATCATTCTTATTAGTCCGATAAGTTGTCATTTACCCGTTAGATGCGTATGTTAGTTGAATAGTAGCTTTGCAGTACAGTGCTAGGACACCTTTCATTTAGTACGTTAGCTACTTTGACCTGTTATATGCAGCGATGCTGATCAATAGAATTGGTCGCCAAAAAGCGTCGGAAAAAGTGCATTTTTTCTGTAGTTTCTTAAACAATTAACCACTACACTGATAAACTGGTAGATTTAATACAGTGACTGCAAGAATGGATATAGGCAGGGTTGGCACACCACCGGCGAGTTGTCCCTCTTAGTTGTTACCTATCAAGAATCAGAGCCTATGTAGTCTGACGGGCGCTTTGTTGCTCAGAAAGGCACGAGTATATGGGCTACTTTAATTTCTAAGCTTGTAAATATTAAGCCTTAAAGATTTATGTCATTGTCTCTGTGAGCCACGAGATCTCCCATGACTCCGTGATCAACCAAAAACAAAAACGAGTTATCGTTGTGTTTTGTCAAGCATCAGTCGGAGACGATTTCTGTGATCAAAGTTGTCAATCGTTGTACAATTAACTGTAATTGTCACAGCGTTTAGAAAGGGTCTCGCTGTTTGATGATGCGTCATCCAGCGATTCTCAGCTGGTCACGTTACATGGCTCTAACAAAACAACTGGACAATCATTGCAGTCAGCGTTGGACGTGGGTCCAATTTTCTTGACCCGACCTAACCCGACCCAGAATTAATATGAAACTCTGGACCCGACCCAGCCCGACCCATTTATGCGAGACTTTTAGTTTTGCCATCAGCTGCCGAATCCTTCAGCTTGTCCACCAAATGACTTTTCACCTCAGATGCCAACATCATCGTTTCACGCGCTACTGCTTTTTGTCCAAACAGCACGTCCTTAATGTTGGAATAAATTATTAAACGGTAATTATGGCAGTGTTACAACTTTTTATCATTATGAATTATAGTCGTCAAATAATCGGTTTCTTGTGTGTAAATTGTATATTTATTACACATTTTTGACACTGGACCCGACCCAACCCAACCCGACCCATGGATGGACCTGGGATTGCAGTGGCATTTTAGTAGAACTACGACTGGGCGGAATAAGCGGCAACAGCACTGCATTCTTTAGCATAACCAGCCGAGGATGATGGGGTTCGGCTCATCGTTGAGACTTTCCCTTCAAAAAGATGAACTTTTGCGTGTGCATGTGTGTGTGTGTGTGTGGTCAGCGTGCGACTCATACTGCACGGGCACCTGCTCATACACCAACGGCGCTGTCACCTGTGACATCTGCGGATCTGACGTTGTGGCGGTCGCTCGCCAATCTGATGGAACCTGCGCTGGTATCAGCCGATAACGTTGTTCTTTGACGCGGTTTTGTGCAAAACTCTCAAGTCTGCTAGGCCTTGTGTCATCGCGTTAAATCTGATTTAGAGCAAAACATGTTTAGCGGTTTGGAATCACTGAACAGTCACTCTAGCTCAGGATTGAAACTGTTTAATGTGTCAGCTCTATCAGAGATATACTAAGCTGTGCTCAAAGACCTCAAATCTCCGCTAAGGCATCTAACCTCAACCAATGGTGATCCGGGATTCAAATCCGTATTTCCAGATTAATCCAGATTTGGATCCGGATGTCTACCAGATCGCTGCCTAAATGTTGTGGATTCATTACATTGTCGGCATCAGTCATTTTGCCGAGTGGTGTGAAAATCAGCTGGTGAGTGTATGAGAAATGCTAATAAATCTCCTAAAATCCGCATTGGTGAGAGAAGTGGAGAAGTGATCTGGAATCTGTATCCGAAACCGGATTACCAGTCACCACCAAAAGTTAACAACTTCTTACAACTGGTAGGCCCAATCATAACACCAAATTTTAATGAAATCAGCTGATTACTTTTGCGGAAATCCTGGACACAGACAGACAGACAGACGAACGAACGCATGACAGACAAACAGCGTAGGTAAAAGTAAACATAAAACAAAGAATTTAGATGTATTGCCAAAGAAGAGGCAGGTCACAATGACCTTGCTTCTCTCCTGTAAACAACACTGAAAAACAAATTAAAAATCAAAAATCAAAAAAAAATCATGATTGTGGTCATCATTTGAATGGTGATTATGGATCACAGCCGCACTATATAATAGCAGTCGAGCTTATGAAAAATCGTTACAGTTTGCACCTCAGTCATTCAGAATTGCCACATGCAAAGTGACCTGCAGTTTACAAAAAAAAACTAAAGTTTAGGAAAATGAAAATCAAACTAAAACTGGAGCTGTAGTTTTTAGAGAACTTATATCTGTAGTAGCGGTAGAGCTATGCTACAGAGAACTGAAAACAGCCGGAGAACATTTTGAGGCATTTTGTAAAAATTAAATGTGTTTTACACTGTCCTGATGAGATGTTCAATCAGTGAAGTCTCCTGAAAAGAGAAGATGTTAGAGGACGGTCGCTCCACGTCGAGTATCGTCTCATCTAGTCTCATCGAAAAACGTGAAGTCTGCTCTAAACGTCCGCTGAAAGAGTAGCTTATTTTAAGTGCTTTACCCTCTCTCGCCCACCAACCATCAACCATGCTGTTTAGGTCTTCACCAGAAACAATCGCCGAAAAACAAAGAAGCAGACTCACAGCTGGCATTAGGTCATGGGAGTCATGACGGAAATATTGGCAACTTGTTATTGATATGATTAACTGTCGGCTGTGAGGATTCAGCGTATTTTGCCATTTAAATTTGTAAACTTAGAAGTGGATCAGTTTTTGCACATCAGTAAAATTAGTAAAGCGGATTCTGTCATTGGAAATATCGGTACGTAGGCAGTTTGGTTTGTTCGTGATAAAGATGTGTTTTCTGTTCGGTGACAGTGTGTGCAAACTGCGCAAGTGGCTGCACGTGGAGTACAACCAACAACCGTGCTGAATGCACAGTCTGTGAATCTGGCTACATGCGTGATGCCAACAATCTTAACTGCATCAGTAAGTAATTATCATTGTCGTCAGCGACCTCATCATCATCGATTACATGAAAACAGCAGGGTTATAGGATATTACAAGTTATACTATACGGTACGATGCAATACTTTGTATTTAACGTGCAGTTTAAACAGCTGGAGGATAGCGAGCTTAGTCTACCACACGGAACGAACAAAAAATGTAAAAAGAATAAAAACTAAAAATAAACTGATGAGCATGATAAGTCCTTTCCAGTCCCATTGTCATGAAGGCAGTCCAATGAGTAAAGAAGAAACGTTAAGTTGGGAAGGATTTGTTGAAAATGTAGGTTTTGAGCCTGGAGTGAAAGAGTGAAGGAGTGATGGATGCTGAGAGTGGCGATGATGACAAGCATGGGTTGACAAGTGAATGAGGAGGTGAATCGAAGCAAGATTAATGAGGCTGACGAAATAAATCTTGAAGTTGATTCCAAAGACGAGGCGATACATATCTAAATGAGCGATCTGTGGTTTTCAATGAGGAGATGGTTGGCGGGCGAGAAAGGGTAACAACAGAACCATGAGGAGCGATTACTGCGAGGGGATTGAAGGAATATCTGGTTGTGAAGATAGCTAGACTGGTTGTATGAACTTTGTAGGTAATAGTTCATAGTTCATAGTTCATAAGTAATACCGCTTACAATAATAACATCGACCAGCGGTTTACACAGTAACCTAACACAATAGGTAATACACAGTAAGCCTAATAAGAAATTATAATAAAAAAAAGTTAACAATTAAAAACGAGTTCGAGTTGGAATCAAAAAAAGAGTGAACAATCAAATGGGCTGTAGGTCTAGAGAGAAGAAAGAAGTTTATATTCAATACGAATAGTTAAAGACTTAATGGAGTCGTAATGTAATCTCTTGCTATTTAGGCCTAGTCACTGATGCATTGTCACTGATCTCAGCTACATTGTGTGAAAATCACGTCTAGATCGCGTCGTCACTGTCTTATTGCTCGCCAACCAGTTTCTAAAAATAAATGAAGACTTACACATTGTTTTCTTACAATGATAATTCTGTAATTTACTTTTATCTGTGCATGTCGTGTAGTCCACGCCATCCACGTACACTACACACTATTTATGTCACAGTTGGAAAGGATAGCGAAAATGGCGACGTGACATTAATACGTTGCAGCAATTAAATAGTCTTTCACGCAAGCAGAAGAAATACTGCCAAAAACTAACACGTTTAAATAATATTACGCACGCAAGCAGGAACTTGTTTACCTGGCGCAGTAGCTGCGACGTAGCTGTAACGTAGCAGGCGAAACAGCCCGGTGTTAATGTATTGTTCCACCCTATAGCAGGCAGTCTATGTGTGCCCACCATTTTTCCTATGCATGAAATTGATAACATTTTTGGATGTGCAAAAGGCGGCCAGTAGCAAGTCTAGAGATTTTAAGTATTCTTTTGTCTATCTCATTCATGAATCTTCTTGAAACTTTTAAATTTAAGAGGTTTTGGACGACCAAAACAGCTGTTGAGATGTCGTACAGTAGCGGAAGAAAAATTGTAAATTCTGCTGTGTATGAATATGGTCGAGAAATCTATGTACAAACTCTCTGTGCTGCCATACGAACTCGGGTATGAGCTGAAGTAGCACCTCGGCGGTTCGTAGTTGGCTTTATCGAGCCAAACCACCTGTCGTAAAGGTAATTAACTTACCTGTTGCTGCTGCAGGTTGCCCGACGGGATGTGACACCTGTGCGCTGGACGGTAACAACGTCGTTACGTGTACAAACACTGGATGTTCAGCTAGATGGTTCTACGCACTCGACGGCCAGTGCGTCGGTTAGTTTTGCATTGTTGATAGAGACTTGCTGTTTGTTGTCGTCACTGAGAAACATCGTATTCACGCTGCGGTCTTTCAGTTTGTGTGTTCTGTCTGTGAACAATAATGGTGGCTTACAATAAAATATGAGAAGTTTATCTGCGAAATATAAGTGGGGCTGCAAAAATTAGCGATTAGTCCTACAATTAACGGTTAAAAAATTTAGAGACTAGAAATTTCAGTAGCGAATTCAGTAGGCCTAATGGACCATTAACCATTTAGAGTGCAAAGGTAATTATAGTGCTCCCAAATATAGTAGATAAAGTTCTTTATCTACTATATTTGGTGCTCCGTCGAATGATGTGAAGTTGGTACACTGGCCGTTGATGATGCTATTGTCATTTTTCGTGATAACCCTTGAAAAGAGGGGTGTGGTACCAGCTCTAAAAAGTGGGGTGCGCGTCCGCCGTGCCACGAAAACGATGTCTACATGTAGGTTTGTCTATGTGTTTCAGCATGTCCTCCCGGATGTAACTGTCAGTCGGACTTTTCCTGCGTGACGGGCGGGTACGGTGCCATTGTTTGCAAATCTGGCTACGTTTCCACTGGAGCAACTTGTGTTGGTGAGATCACCTAGCTTTCTGTTCGCTGTCAACGTAAACAGATACGTAGTTTGTCGATACTGTATGTCTGCTTACTCTGTCACTCCCACTTAAAACGTTTGACGTCAGCAGTGATATTACCACTTTACCAGCCCCTATAGTGCATACTGTTTACGATTACTTTGCTAAAGAGAATTTTACTAAGTATTGTAATGAACTGAGAATAGATACGTTTTATGCCAAACATGTGTCAATTAGTAGGTTAAAGAGCAGTGTGTTTGACAACTTTTGGAGCGAGTGTATATAAGTATTGACTGATTTTAGCTATTTTTAATTGCATTATGTCACTGTCTTCTACTGTATGTATCTGTATTTCTTTCTTACTTTTTGCAGTTTTTTTCGTATATTTGCATTATCTGTCTACCGTCATGTACGGTGAATAAATATTACTATTACGTTACATTATACATTACATGACATAAAGATGTCATATTGCAGCAGAACGTAACCGACCGACATTTATTCTAATTTACTCGAAAGTAGTTTATTGTTTGTGTCGATAGCATGCCCTGCTCACTGCTCGACTTGTACGTGGGACGCGAGCCTGGCGACTACAACGTGCATGACTTGTGAGAACGGCTGGTACGCTGCCGCAGACGGAACGTGCAAACGTAAGTGTCACTTAGCAACAGCCTCTGAAGCTCACTCATATGTATCAAGTATCAAGTCGTTTCTTTAAAAAAAAACACTGACAGTACCGTACGCAGTTTTTGACAATATGCACAACTATAGGCCTAAAATTGTAACTGTCAAAACATTATATACAACAATCATACACGCGAAACAATGTCAATAAATGTCTCCGTACAACATTCGATGAATAAAATTCTTTCTTTCAAAACTTGACTATGTCGCAGTTAATGTCAAGCCGTGGCTACGCTTACGTCACACTGCCAACGTGCATTCTACCTCGATAATGAATTAACTTCGTGTAATGCACCTGTATTTGAAGCACTAGTACAGCTTAGCTACAAATATACAAGTAATCGTGATGATGATCATGATGATGATCATCATCATGATCATCATGATTATGATCACGATCATGATGATGATGATGACGATGATGATGATGATGATGATCATGACGATGATGATTATCATGTATTTCGGTTAATTCTATGAAATCTCACAGAAGGTATAAAGCGTGATAGAATATTAACATTGGTATAGCTGCTGTTAACCCTTTAATGGGCACATTAAAACTGCAGAGTAACGGATCAGTAGGGTAATTGGTACGCTGGCCGTTGATAGGTGGGCTGTTACATTT
>Ga0209339_1000647_pt1 | contig 13160 bp, 8 predicted proteins | sample OlaalgELextract3_FD_187376 | JGI IMG/M metagenome (GOLD analysis project Ga0209339, IMG submission 187376) | Olavius algarvensis symbiont microbial communities from Tuscany, Italy - Type A ELBA extract 3 (SPAdes) (version 2) | ecosystem: Host-associated > Annelida > Digestive system >... | reverse complement strand
TAGACATTCCATGGAATTACCGTGGCTTTAACCATGGATTTTCTATGGAAATACCATTGAGACTCCATGGATATTCCATGGTAGCAATAACGTGTGTTTCCACGGAAAAACCATGGTGTCTAAACCACATGATTCCATGTGGGCAAAAACATATGGAAATTCCATGGATTTTTTTAAAACATTTTCCATGGAGGATTTCCGTAAGGGTGTGCCTTTTGGCCCGAAGTTTGGATGACGACCCACAATTTTAAGGGGTCCAAACTCCCCAAAAAACCAAAAAGGAAGCGTGGTTAGGCATTTTCCAGCCAAACTGGCAAAATCATAAAATCGCAATGACTCCGGCGGGGCAGATTGGATCGATGCCATATTTTGAAACGGTAATCGGACTGCTTCGTGGGTGGTACAGAATGACGACATTCCAATTCAAGATCGCCGACGGCTGCCATGTTGGATGAAACTTGGGAGGTCTCATCCCATGATGTCCCCGATATGTTCGCCATGATGCGGTTGCCATGGTGACGGCCGTTGCTTAGCAACGGCGCATTGAACATTCAGCAGTTATGAACTTCTGGGCACCTGGAGGCCAAACGCGTGAACCTATTTTGATGAAATTTGGTAGACAGCAGCAAATTAGGCCCTCAATGACAGTCGTGTGACCGAATATTATTTTTTTTAAATTAAAGGTGGCGGACGGCCACCATTTTGTAAAATATTGGAAATGCCATAACCTGCCTATCAATGGACCAATTTGAGGGCATCTATAAACATAAGTATTACACCGTGAACTTGAAATCTACGTTAAAGGTCACTCAAGGTCACTGAAACCGGAACCATTGGATAGACTAGATCATACACGAATTAGTAGTAGACGAGTAATTTGACGTTGAATACTATTGTGACCTTGAAATGTGAGTTAGACGTCACTGAAGGTCATTGAAAGTGGTACCATTTAAAATTTTAATTACGGTTTCCTATTCACCTTCAATAGTAACTATGGCCGTATCTTTAGCTATTTCGGAGATATTCAGCGTCAAGCAATCGCCTCACCTTGAAATATGGGTTTGGGGTCAATCAAGGTCATCGAAAATGGCGCGGTTTGACAGACCATGTACGACTTTCTATTGGTTGGCCATTGTAAATATAGCTCTATCTTGTATCATTTTCGAATTATTTGACGTTGAATATTATCATGACCTTGAAATGTGGGTTAGAGGTCACTCAAGGTCATTGAAACAGATACTGGTGCCATTCGAAAGCTTCTGTGCGGTTTCCTGTTCGTCTTCTATAGTAACTATGGCCGTATCTGTAGCCGTTTGTGAGATATTTGGCGTCAATGAGTGGTGTGACCTTGAAAACAGGGTTATGGTTCGTTCAAGGTCACTGGAAATGGCACCATTTGATAGATCGCATACGAGTTCCTATTCACCTTCCATAGTAACTATGGCGCTATATTGTATCATTTGCGAGATACAGCGAGTTATTGGTGCAAAAAATCGCGAAATTTTTTTTATACCCCACCCGTCTTTAGTGCCCTCGTAGGGGGTAACCGGGTCGGAATTTCGTGAAGATGTTTGATGCTGGTAAAACTAGAACAATTGGGCTACCGTGCGGTGAAAAAAACTATGACAATATTTTAAGCCGTTCTAATACAATACCGGGACGTAACGGACGGACGGACAGACTGACAGACAGACGGACAGACATTTTGCTATATCAATTTCGCGCGTCAGTATGTTGACGCGCGATAAAAACCGGACCGCTATGAATAGGATATTTGGGTATGACTTGATAAAACGTTCTTTAATTTAAATAAAATTTCACAGATAATCTGTGCACATTATTCTCAATTAAACGTCGATATTAGAAGAGAGTTAATTGTTTTACTGCAGTCTACTAGCTGAAACGGTAAACATAGCAATCCTCAAGTACTCGCCATTCCACAGTTGATGCTGCCATACGAACAGAAATGTGAAATCTTCAAAATAAACAGTGTTTCTATCGGAACAATGTGCGGTGTCAAAAGTTACAACGAGTGTTCGAAGTGCAGTCTTTCGGCCTTGACGCAAGCCGACAATCATTATTTTGCTACTCGTTTATTGCCCTGCCGATAATACGTTGTTCGATGTCAGCCCAGAAATTCGCTATTCGCGTGTGTCAAGTCGCTGATGGAGACCATGCAGCTGGTTCTAAGCCAATTTAAAAACTTTTTATCGTATCAATTAATTAGTAAATGTTGTGAATTGGTAAACTTATGTCAAATCAATCGTAGTAGTCCGGTTTTTAGACACAATGTATAGAATAATGGTGACTGCCATATATGTTGAAGAAAATATTTAAGTATGTTAAGCCGGAGCGTGACAGACGGACTGACGCGACATCTGTTAGCGATGTTTTGTAATTAATATTTCACTATATCTGTCGATTTGACACCGGTAGCATCAATGTGCATGTTTATAATATATTTGCTTGCTTGTTTTGCTTGTTTATTTTACCGCGCGTATGCCGCGAAGCGTATTCATAGCGCGGAATATGCTGTTGCAAGATGTCCGTCTGTCCAGCCGTCTGTCCGTCACACGCCGGCATTTTGTCGAAACATACTGTCACGATCTATAGCCTTTTTGATATAACGACACCAACTGAGGTTTACCGGGCCTACAAATCCATCTTTGACCTTGAGTAACCTTGACTTTTGACCTCCATCGCAAAGTCGGTCGTTTTGTGCCCTTGCCCGTGAACCACTTTTGCCAATCGATATCACAGTCGTATTCAAAACGAAGAGTTTGAGAACATTATGTCTTCGCCTGCCAGTCCTGCTTAAAATTGTTCTGCAGACACGTCTTGCTGTGTGGTCCACCGCGTAAGCGGTTGTAAGTATTTGGCGGAGTTGATTTGTTTTGCCAAGTCAGCAAAATCTCGTTTGCAGTGGTTAAAGGGCCATTGGACGCAAGGGAACGCAGTTCCTGTACCTCTAGTTATTGAGATCGAGCGTTCCCACACCTCTAATTTCATAAAAATGCTCGGGGACCCACGACCACCTGTTGTGGAGCCCAAAACTGGTGTACAGTTTCCTCACCTCTGATTTTCAACTTTAACCACTGCTCATTTGCACAGTAGCGTTGCAACCGTCACGGCTGGTGTGATACCATCGCAGATTATATTATTGCCAGCTTAACTATGCGAAGTGGCCTCTATTCCTATACCTGGTAGGCTCAACCTGCGCCCAGTGAAAAATAGGGGAAATATATTTGAGATCGAGCGTTCGCACACCTCCTTTTAATGGTGTAGTTATTAGTACACTACTCTATCTTGTTGCACCACTCAGATTTCGATTGTACTAATGTATGTTCCATATGTCTGATTCGACGTTTCTGAGAAATAAACATGGATAGATGGATGGATGGAGTGTTTGAGTATTGAGTTTGTTGTACTGATTTTGTATTTTGAGTTCCAATATTCATTTACTTCATTGTTACTTTGTATCCTGTGCAATACACATTTATTGCTGATGGTGATAACATCAATTCTCATAGAACATTTTGACATCTGCATTTTGCCAAAATATATTTTTGATGGCAGCTGGGAAAAGTAGGGAAAGGAAGCTTCGGGAAGTGGGGAATGAGCCCGATTTTGACTCTAGATTTGCGGGGATAGAAGCCACTGACTACGCGTGCCATTTAGGCCTATAATCCCGAGAATTATGTAATTGTTTTGCTGATAGTTCGAGAGTAATTTTGTTTCACAATAGGAAATTAAGCCAGGTTTGCTATATTTTCAAGCGGTGACACACACACACACACACACACACAGTTATTATAGATTCTAATATAATTAGCTACGAAGCTCAACCTAATATTCATATTGTGTATGCTGTAGCGTCTATGGGTAATATACGAACGTCAAAGTATGAAGAAAACTGGATGGGAAGAGTACGCTAACAATGTTCATGTTCACTAAGTTAATCAAGTGAATGTCTTCAAGCACGGCATCACATTATAGTTGGTAGTTGATGTCTAACCGCGAGACATCTGCAGAGCGATACTGATCAACATCAGTAGGCATAGCATCAGCACTCCTGAAATACAACGATGCAGAGCATAAACGGTTATTGAATAAATGCATGCATGAATGAATGAATGAATGAATTCATTTATATTGCGCAAATCGCCAAAGCAGCAAATGCGCTATCAGCCGACGGTGTAAAAGAGGAAACAGCGGGTGATTTCACTTTTGGGGTTAGTCTTTCGCTGAGACCAAAGACTGCGACCAAACAGCTCAACTTTGGTCTTAGTCCAGAGTTGAGATTAACCAATCACCGAAGCGCGTCATTCGCTGACGTTACCGCTGATTACGCCGTATTCCTTTGTTTATTTTTGAACTAGCGAAAATGAAGTGATTTTCGCTCATCAAAACGTAATCTATAGGCTAACTGATTTACCTATATTGCGCATGCAAAATCAACCGACGAGGTAATTATCATTGGATTCAGCGATCGCTCAGTCCGAAGTTTGGTTTCGGCGAATAGTTCAGCAATTTGCTGAGTTCGAACGAAAAATGACTTCACGTTTTGGCTGATCTTTGGTCTCAGTCCGAATTTGGGACTCAGCGAAAGTCTCGGCGAAACACTAATCCAAAAAGTGAAATGACGCGGTGTTTTAGTCATTTTGCAAACGTAGGTGAAATGTCTCGTGTCCGAGGTGCAGGAGGCAGATTGTTCCATGTGGCGGGACCGTTGACCGCGAAATCACGTGGTGCACTGAAAAGACAGCTGACACAGATCGGCGGATCACGGGTGTGGTCGGCCGGCAGAAAGTGACGTCGGTTGACAGTACGTCGCAAAGTATGCCGGCGGCGCAATACTACTTCCGGTTAAGCAGTTGGTGATGTCACTCGCCCTTGCCCTTTACGCGCCCTGATTCTTTATAGACGTCGGCGCTTTATAGATCATTTACTTACTTACTTACTTACTCACTCTCTTCCGAAAGTCAACCAAACTATCTGCAGACTTTGCAGGCACTTGTACACCAACAGCCCTGTCTTGTATGTGATCCGTTACCGGACTAGCAGCCAATGAAAATGTCGAGTAACCGGCGTCACTCGCTCGTATTTTCTTGTTCCAGTAATCAGGCGAGCAGCAGCGTTCCGAGTCACTTGGAGCTTTTACATTAGCGGACTGGTGACGCCGACAAGTGTGCTGTTACAGTAGTCGAGCCGACTGCCGATGAAAGTGTGTACAAATATGCCTTGGTCGCCTAAGATGTCAGGACTTGCTTGATCGACTTGAACTGCCGCAGCTGAGTAAGTGAGTAGTTTCTTAACGGCACATCAGCACAAAAAGGCTATTTAGTGCTATTCAAGGTTTATACGATTGATGAGATATGAAAATAATATCAATAGTTTTTGTCGTTAACTTTTCTGTTTGTTTTTTTGTAGACCAAGCTGACTACCCGTCAGATTTGAGCACACGCTAATCATATCGTATCGTATCGTTAACAACAGACTGTTGTTAAAATGTTTACAACTGCGTGAAATAGCCTACATCTAGACCACACGCGGACACTGGTCATTGTCTCATTGTTCGTTTCAGCTGCACTACATAGTACAGTAATTTATTATGTTTAGAGTCACTTTTGTTTTTACAGCGTCAGATAATGCAACTGTAAAGTGTGAATTACCAGCTTTATCACGCAGTCATGCTGGTTTTAAAATTATTTGGAATATTTTCGATTGTTCATACCGATGGTAGCACAGACGAGGCAGTTGACAACAGTGCAGCTGCTCATGGGATGTTGTGCAATTGTTTCTGAATCTTCAGAACTCTGAGTAGGTTCACTGACAACGCCGGGAGTTTCCGGTTTGTTGCCGCGTAGGACGTTCTCGGTTTGACTTTCCGCGTTAACTAAGTTCTTTCGGTGTCTGGGATCCGTCGAGGCGTTGCTTACCTCTCGACCAACCGAGCTATTCTCTCCCATCAAATCCATCATTACTGATGCGTCTTCAGCGTCCTGTGGCGTGCCTTCACGGACAAAAGTTGGTGACCTCATATGATTAGACGGGTTCCACCATCTTACTTTTTCTCAACTCTGCCTTAGACATGCTGTGTGCTGTCAAGTGTACAAGTTGGTGACATCATAGGATTATCCACACTGTGGAAGTTTTCATCGTATGAAGTGTCTGTCGCAGTCGATACATATAAATTCTTGTTTTCGTAGTCATCCGTGTCGTCTGTCCAGGTTGCGCTTGCCTGGGAGGTGTGTTCCGCTGTGGAGGGCTCAACACACTGTGTGTGGTCATTTGACGTTGCGGGTGGTTCGGTTTCCGCGTTATTCACCTCGTCATGACCCACCGTCGTCACAGAGTACTCATTAACCAATACTTCCGCGTCTGAAATTCGATGTTCCATTGTTGTATTCTCTTCTGTATATGCAACCGCTGTTGCAATCGCTGGCTGCCCAGAACCCTCCTCAGTATCATCATCGACATCTGCATGTTCGACGAGAACTTCTGTCATGTTTCCCCTGTTCGTATGTTCCATAATCGGTTCCTGACAAATGTGGCCGTTTTTTTCTACAATGCTGTAATTTAGCTCCTGAATACCCTTCTCTTCAGTCTCCTCGCTTTCTGCATTTCTGTTTTCGGCTTCGTCTGCTTCTTTCTCCTCACTGTCTTCGTCTTCTTTGACTTTTGGCTGTGAAACGTTGCCAGCGACTAATGATGGGTCATCGCACGATGTCTGTTCTGGGCAGGTTGCTTCAGGTGTTGCCAGAACGTCTTGCAGTTCCTGCCTGCTGTCGACGAACTCATCGCTGTCACGAACGGTTTCATCTTTGACTATATTCGAGCAAGTGTTCCGTTGGTGATCAGTCACTCCATCCTCACACACGTTTGGTTGACACTGGAATTGATAAGGTTGATGTGCATATCTCGACTGGTCGACTTCTTCACTTCGGCCACTTTCAATTTCGTTAGATATCTGCTCATGAATTAAAACTTCCGAGCACACTGTGACTGAATTCAGTTCATAACCGCTTTTTACTTGTTCCCGGATGTGCTGCGGAACTTCTTGGTCCAGATTATTTAGATCATCGCCAACTACCGGCAGACAAATGTTTTCAACGATGTCGACTAGTTTATAATTGAGAATAAGATCCTTATTTAAGCCTGTCGCCCACTTCTCTTCCTGTTCCGTTTCATCAACACTTCTGAATCTATCGACAGCAGATGGTTTGGTCAGTGTGTAAGTAGCAGCGTTTGGAACTTCAAACTGCGTCGTTGTTGATCGGGAACTACGCTCGTCCAACAAGAGCAACTGACTTATCATTCGGCAGTCCTCTGACCCATCGCGAGTTTCCGACACTGACAAATCACTATTGGTTGGTTCATTCTTGATTTCTTCGCTGCACTGATGCGCAAGTATATGGTCGTTTGTTGAAGGAACCCCCAAATCCACATTTGACTGTTTAATAACATTGTCAACTTTCGGATCATCCCGATGCTTTTCATTTGATTCCGTGGATGAAACTAAGCAATCGCTTGCATGCTGTGTATCAGTTTGATTATTAGTCGCGTGAATTTCAACTGCATCAGCAGTATCAATGTCTCGTCGAGTTCGATTGTCGCTACTTTTTGAGCGACGATGTCCCATTACGTTCTTAGCTAATCCAAGTGTTTGACTTCGCGAATCATGGGCCGGACTAACCTGATCTTCTGTTTCTGAGAAAAATCCACTTTTAACAGTGGCCCCCGAAACATCGTATTTACTAGTTTCGTTCTCAGATGACACAGATTTCTCCACATGCTGCGCTGACGGCCCAGTCTCTGTAACTGTCACTTCCGTATTCGTAGTGGTCACCACTTCCCATTCTGTCAGAACCATCAGCCTCCTCATCTCGCTACAGCTGTGAGATCTTTTAAGTAACAGTCCATCTCCGAGTGTTTTCTCTACGCTCAATCGATTTAATGTAGATGCTGATGCTGGGGATCTTGGTCTCCCATCCTCCATTGACATAACCTTTGATTCTGCCTTCATACCGAAGGAGTTAGCGGACGTTTCTTTCTCTTCTACCGCAACATATTGCGTACTGTTCGCAGTCAGTTGAGAAGTTGCTGTTTGCAGTTTGCTGTCTGAGTCGCTTACAGTTCTTTGTCCAGTGTCATCCGTCACATCCACAACAATGCTTACTGCACAATTCTCTTCTCCGTGAATCCCTATTTCATCGGGTTTCGGTGATATTGACGCTTCAGTGGGATTAGAAGATAGCTCTCTGATGTGTGACAATATCTCCACCACAGTCTTACCTCGAGTTGCTAAAGTGTCATCACTGACCGTACTTTTTACTGGTTTCGGTTCGGTTTCATGCACAGGAAGGTTTACGTGGCTGTGAGGTGTTGTATCGGTGTCTTGTTGAGTTTTCTGAGAATATCTAGGACTGGGTGGTGTCACAGCAGCAGCAGTGCTAGAAGTTGTTGGATGATGCTGTTTCGCAGAAGGTCGAAGTTCTTTCTTGCTTCCACGTCTAGAACTTTCATCGCCACGCTGACTGAGATTTCCATCCTCACTGCCACTGGTGCTAAAGTCTTGAACTCCACCCTCGATTCCCCCTGAAGCGGTTGTACTTCTCTTCCGTTGTTTTCTCTTCAGTCGCCTTCTCATTTTAGCGGAATGCTTCGTCACACCAGTAAACGCTGACTCAGTATTAACTGCGGTGTCAGCTCCGTGTAGGACCTTTGTATGGTCGGTTTGTGCCATCTCTTCTTCCTGGTAAGTACTTCTTTCCAACGACTGCTTTGGTCGTTCCTGAACCAAGGTTGAGGATGCTAGCTGCTGTTTCACACTGTAACATTGATTTTGATTGGATTGTGCAGTCGAGTTTGCGTCCGCTTCGATTGATTCGAGGTCAATTTTCTGGTCCCATCCGTGGCTGGGTAACCGCCGCTTATTAGCAAACGGAGAAGATTTCGTTCCTGGATTTCGTTTGGCAGTAACGATACCGATTCTACCTTTCTTCGTCGTGGATGGTTTCGGGAACTTGACTGGCGCGGCGGAGGCGTCTTCAGCACGCGGGCGAACGTAAACACGGTTGCGGCGGATCGGCGGAAGCGCGAACAGACGACGGTCTGGTTCCAGACGTCGAAAAAAGTCGGAGAAAAACATAACTCGGTCGTAAGCGAGAGTGGCACGTGTCTGTCGGCGTGGCTTGCACAGGACTTTTGCCGGGCTAGCTTTGACTGGATCACCCTTCGCACTTGCCGTAAACGTGTCTCCCTTAATCCTATTGGTTGATACTGGAGTAGATTGGACAGGTGCCCGTTTAGGCTTAGTTTGCTCCGACTGCTGAGGCTGAGTGGTGCTGCGTCGGACGGAGAGTGATTGAGACTGAATCACCTTCACTTCTGTTTCTGCAGGTCGAACCTGAGTCGATTTCCGTGCCACGGAGTCCAGCATCTTTTCTGTTGACGTTGTTTTCTGTTTCCGTTTAGTCCGGGCGGGTTTTTCCGGTGTTTTGCATGGAAGCGGAAGTAGGTCTAATTTCGTCGACTGAGAGGTGCTCGAGATTTGACATTTCGTTGTGTCATCATTCGCACTCAGACTGCTACGTTTCAAGTCGTTGGCCTTATCTCCTTGACTGGAATGCTTTTCAGGCTGCTTCTGTAACAAAAGGGTGTTCGACACTTCACGCTGTGGACCTATAACGCCTTGTGTGTGGTCTTTGGACGTCGTGGGTGTACTTTGCTGGTTGCCACTCCTCTTCGTTTGATCATCATTTGTGGTATTAGCAGCCCGTAGTGGTGATTTCGACTCATCTTGGCGCACTTTGTGGACGATTACGTCACTGATAACGTCATTGGACTGTCGTAAGGCTACGTTGGTGGTCTCTAATGACAGAGGCTCATTGTACATGTATCTTGGCGCTTTAAACAGCTGACCACGTGACGCAGTCTTCGCTCCCTCGACAGCTGATACATTAAAACAAAGCAGATGCAATAAAAGAGCATTTGAAAGGTTCACAATATCCAGGCTCACACTATGTAGGCCTAAACTAAGGTGTAATGCGTTGGGTGCTTGATGTTTAGGCCAATAGGATCAGTAAAACACAGCATAGGCCTACGACATAATGACAACACTGTATAGGCTATAACTGTGTATATATAGCGAACCATATAACACACGCATATAAACCAACGGTATTTCGTTTTCGTTAACGAGTCCGCAAACAGGGGGTGTTATTTTCGACCAAAAGTGTATTTTTCGTTTTCGAACGAAAATGACACACACGAGTGGCACGACTCACAAAACTGCATCAGCCCTAAGCTACGTCAGCTACTAGAAACAACTACAATACACTAAAAGAGCATGAAAACCTATGACATGGTGAGGGCGCTGTCTGTATGTGTCCAATAAAGGCACAAAAGGACAACGTATGACTAGGCTGAGCCAGATATACCCAAATACTATCGCCAAACGCGTAAGGCGACGTCAGTAAGTAAGTAAGTAAGTAAGTAAACATATATTTAAAACATGCTAGCTAAACTGAAACTGTTACGAAAGTGCGTGCGGTGACGGAACCTAAGAAAACAGAGTACATGTAGGTGTAAAATGAAACAGTCAATCAGAATAATTGTTGAAAAGATAAGTTTTCAAGGATTGTCTGAAGATGTTGATGGAGACGGCTGGCTCACGAAGCTGCGGGGGAAGAGCGTTCCAAGACGTGAGCAACAGTGGTTTTGCGTTGAAGTGTGTGATTTAAAAGAAACACGCAAAAAAACTGCACAACTCTTTATCCGAGAATAGCGCAGTAGTGCCAAAGGGCTGCTACGTAGTTGCAACAGCCGCTGCGGCGGTGGCTGTTCCAGCTGTGTGATCCATGCGTACAACGTGCAGAGAATCAAGCGTGAAAGTCTTAACATAATAGAGCGAACCTGTATGTCGTTTAACAATAGACACGCGGTCGTTGTGTGGTCTCTTGCGTATCGGTTGTCTAGCCATCGAAGCCGACCCACGAACGAACGTATACGTATCTACATAATACAAAACGTAAAAGTGACATGTTTTCAACTACTGACATGTGCCTATCATAAAATGGTATTCGGACAAATCCCCCAACACTAACCCCCTCCCACAACATAAACCCACAGAAGCAAGCATAAAGGGGGTTTGTTTTCCGGAGTTAGGGTTAGTGATAGGGTTAGTGTGTGGGTTCGGTGGTGGTTGTCTTCGGGGGTCAATCTGTCCGGGGAGTTATTGTCCATGGGGATGTCTTTGATTCGCATAGAATACGCGCAGGAAAGCCCTTAGTCACCCACTATCATTGCCGAATGTGCGCGCGTTATAAATGCTTATAGGCATTATAACATGTGCATCGGAGACGACACGAAAGCCGCCAGTCCCGCCACCCGCCGAAGCAAAAAGCGCATTACGAAAACGAAAAAAAACACGGATATCTGTCCCATTGACGAAGTGCTGTGAAAAACTGCTTCCCTACGCAATATCATAATATTATGTCAGTGAAATCGGCAATCGGCTGCTGAGTTATGGTAAAAAAACGTTTAAAATGGCAGCCGTCGGCCTTCTTGAATTTTTTAAATGTTCATATTTGGTCAATGGCTGTCAACGAGTTCCAAATGTGCTGCTGTGTACCAAATTTCATCAAAATCGGATGATTTTTCGTTGACATATGGCAATTTACCGATTTGCAATGTGGCCTCTGTCCGCCATGTTGAACTTTCGAAATTTAGAGTCTATGTCACGTGATCTCTACCACTATGCTATTCTGCTTCCCTGTGCAACATTTAGTGACATCGGACGATGCTGCTGAGTTATGGCCATATAACAATATTTAAATTGGCGGCCATCTGGAGTGTTAATTTTTTTTGATATTTGGTCATGACTGTCATCCACCGAGTTTCAAATCTGCTGTTATGTACCAAATTGCATCGAAATCGGATGCTTCTTCGTTGAGATGTAGCCATTTCACGATTTTCAAGATGGCGGACCTCCGTCATCTTGAATTTAGGGGTCCAATAATAGGTTCTTTGAAAAGCCCAATAGAGACCATAACTCTAGAGTGCTTAGTTATTGAGAGAATCGCTTTTCGTACACATTTTGATAGGCTTACTCGCCAAAGTGAAACGGCAGACCACACAGCACAATAAAAACACAGAAAGGACAATTACAGACAGACTGGACAAACGGACAAATAGATGGACAAGCCCGTTGCGTAAATAATTAATAATAACAATAATATTGTTAAAAACTGATAGTTTCAAACTCACTGTAATGGCGATAAACATATCTCTAAACAGCAAATATAATTTTGTCATGCACCGAGTTTCAAATCTGCTGTTATGTACCAAATTGCATCGAAATCGGACCTCCGCCATCTTGAATTTTAGAGTCCAATAATGGGTTCTTTGAAAAGCCCAATAGAGACCATAACTCTAGAGTGCTTAGTTTTGAGAGAATCGCTTTTCACACACATTTTGGCGACAGACGACAAACGGACAAATAGATGGACAAGCCCGTTGCGTATATTATTATTAATAATAATAATAATCATCATCATCATCATTGATAAATATGGACGTAGGCATCACCTTTAAGTCCACATCTTTAACAACACTCATTAACCCTTCGACGGGAAGTCGGGGTCAAATTGACCCCAGACTCTATAAAATGTTTAATATTCAAAAATGGTTTTAACTTATATAGACGCGATTTCGCGACTTTTAATATTTATTTATTGCCTTCAATCTGGCACACTTAGTTCATGTTCATGCCGATAGGGGGCGCTTACTAACATTGTGTGTGTGTGTGTATATATATAGTGTATAAGCATTATTGTTGTTCTATTCTTTTATATCGTGTCTATATTGTAAGCTACTGCGTATTGTCAGTTAGTATTTTCAAAGAAACGACTTGACTTGACTTGACTTGCTCCTATTGAGACGTTCTCTACACCCCTCCGCACAACTCGTGTCGTTGCCATAATGACCTAGCTTGACAGTGACTGATGAATGTTATCGCAAGACGTCTGTAAAACTGAATATCACAGGCAGCGCAGTAGCGCTGCACTGTTGTAAGGCCCATGCTAAAATCAATACAAAAATCGAAAATTCGACCCCCTGTAAAATCGTAACCCATGAAGATTTCAATTTGAAACTTG
>Ga0209339_1000646_pt1 | contig 13160 bp, 12 predicted proteins | sample OlaalgELextract3_FD_187376 | JGI IMG/M metagenome (GOLD analysis project Ga0209339, IMG submission 187376) | Olavius algarvensis symbiont microbial communities from Tuscany, Italy - Type A ELBA extract 3 (SPAdes) (version 2) | ecosystem: Host-associated > Annelida > Digestive system >... | reverse complement strand
AGAGCTGCCATTTCCGCCGCGGTTTGAGCGAGGACCACCTGGACCTCCTGAGGGTCCAATGGACAATGTTCGTGCTGCAGCTGGTCCTCTGCCTGCGCCACCGGTCGCTTGGAGTCGTGGTAGTGAGGATTGGAAGGATCCTTGGTTAAGGTCAGTTGTGTTATCTGTAGTTTCACCTGAGGACTGACTGCGTTAGTATCTGTGGCTAGTTTGTATTCTTTTTATTGACTTTATTGTATTCTGCAGAATGTACCAAGAATGACTTGACAAGGTTGAAGAAATTTATGAAACTTTTAGTTATAGTATGTATTTATATTTAACAGTCGTTAAGGCCTGATCAGAGTGAAATACCCAAACTGTGTATGTATCTCTTGGTGCAGTGGTCTAGTAGAGTATCGGACTTGTAACCGAGAGGTTGTGAGTTCGACTCACACCCGGGCCATTGCAAGCATCCTTGCTAACCTACTGCGTGCACACGTTAAACTCTACTATACCATACAGGCCAACTCAGCCTCCTACCCTCAGCGGGACGGGAAATGAGTAGTAGCTACAGCTATGGGGTCTAGGTAATGAAGTCCCCCAGAAGCTGTAAGATATTTACTTCAGGGCCTAAAATACCGTGTTTTTGGCACAAAGTGTGTAGGAGGAATTTGTAAGTGTGTATAGGCCTGATAGGATTTTGTGAAATTGCAGCATGTAGAAGGATTTTTTGGACAGAATACACAGTCTCTAATAATATTATCACTCGCAACTGGTGAAAATCATTTCCTGTTGGTACTTTGGATATGCAATTTCAAGTAATTTAACTTTTTTGCTTACTCACCACTCATCCAGAGCCCCTGGCTCAAATTGGGAGAAAGGAAAGAGGAGAGGAAGGGAAAGGGGAAGGAAAAAGGGAGGGTGTGGGAATGGAAGGAAATGGGGAAAAGGAGTGGAGAGGAAGGGGCAGGGAGGGAAGGGACCACCAGCTGATTTTCGCTATAGTTTGCGATACAGCGCTCCCCAAATGCTGAATTCAAGTGGCTGCTTGGCAGGGATGGGAGTAAAATGTGGAGAGGGGAGGAAGGAAGGGGAAGGAAAAAACAGGAAGGGAGAGATAGGAAATGGAGGAATGGCCTTAGCCCCTCGAAAAAAATTCCTGCGGCACCCATGCTTCAGTTTATTTTTACTAAATTGGTTTATAGATGGAAAGCTTCTCATCAAAACAGATACTTCGTTTCAAATTTTACTGCATTTGTATTTAATACGTCTCTTACAAAAAATTTTCAGTCAAAGTTAAAACTCTTTGGAGAGTTGCTGTTGTCCTGCCATCAACTTTAGGAGCGACTGCTATAGCGACCTACACGTTTTAATCAATTCAACACATAAATATGAATTATCTTATCATTGTCTGCTGGTTACATTGGCGTAGAACGGTATTCTTCACTGCTCAACATGCTTACAAAAGTTACAAATACTACAAACTTTGGGGGACACAATCCCATTGACGTCCCAGGGCGTCGACCCCCTCCCCGGAATCGCCACCCATGCTTGCAACCGAAAGCAGCATTAAGCCTGGTTTCCAGCCTGCCATACGCAACGCGTGCAGGTTTACAGTGCATGTTTACAGTGTAAACCTGTGTTGCCATCTACCGAATCATTCTCGAAATGCTAGAATTAATAGCCCAAAATACGTCCCATTGTGGGTGTGATGTTGGGTCTGGGTCAGTATATTTTTCGGCAGTACATTATGTGTAGGGATGTCAGGATTCTGCGCGTGCAGAATCAGCCGCCCTGCGCAGAATTTGGGGTCCTGTGCAGAATTGAGGAAAATTTACCAAATGGCGCAGAAAATGCTAAAATTTTGCTGATTTTTGTTAACCCTTTCAATTAAAACGGTTAAAATTACACAATATATGACTCGTTAATTTTCTTTCATAAATGTAAACAACACATGTTGATGAAATGTCAACACAGAGTCCAGCGTCACGCAACTCACGCCCAACGACTTTACTGCCTCCGCAAAGTGCACAACTGTACCTTCAACACTGACACCGGCTGACATCTGTATACTAGCCAGCCTAGTCACAATGCATTTTCAACAGTCTAAGACTAAGTGTAAGTTGAATACTAACTGTTAACTTAGGTGGACCAACAAGCCACGATACTCTGGATAGTACACCGGTGTCACAGATAATTTTACCACAGAAAAAACTGGTTGAAATGTTGTGCAGAATTCGCAAAAATGGCGCGCAGAATTTGCAATTTTTTGGCACAGAATTCTGACGTCCCTAATTAAATGTGGTACATTGTTATGAAATGTTCTTCTGTTGTTTGCAATAGCACTGATTTGTAACAGTTTAGTCCTGTCAGCCAATAGTCAGGTGTATGTACATTCAGGTCAAGATCACCGGTGCGTAAGCGTGCTTCTCGCAGTTTGTCACGTGGTCGACGACAGCGACGATCATGCTCTCGAGTTGGCAGCTTCTCGTCTGTCTCTTCCAGGTTGTTCAGTGTTTTGATGTTTGTTTTAAGTTACCATGTTTTATATATGAGACATTATTGTAAGCTCTTTATTGTACTTCTTTCATAGTGTACTCCGCTGGAGCGTTGCTGTGTCCACAATATGTCGCCATTCGTCTCGAGTAGTGGCCTTTCTCCAGGCAGTCGCGAGGCCAAAGTTCAGAGGGCCAAGGTCTGCCTCAATTGCACGGAGCCAAGTGTGGCTAGGTCTTCCTGCTGGTCACTTCCAGTCAGGCGGTACTTGTCGGATACACGCTGCAAGGGCTCGGTAGTGTCCTCGCGAGGTGAACTTCGAGCAGTATGGCCAAAGAGCTGCAGACATCTGTTAGTCACCAAGAATTATTGTACTGCAAAAAAATTACTTTTTCATTTTGTGTGTAATCAAAATGGTGTACCAGTCAGTAATCCTTCGCTCGACTGCTGCTTGCAGCCAGCAGAGCTTATAGTATAGGTGATTGGCTATCTGTTTACAGTGTTTAGATGTCTGGATGTCTGTGTGTCATTAGACTTCTTTCAAATTGCTACTCCTGTATTTTTTCTTTGATTCTCATGAAACTCAGGGTGACCACTGAACTCCTGGAAATGTCATGGATTTTGACAGCTGTGAGGGAAATGTCAGGGATTTCACTAAAAGTCAGGGAAGTGACGGGAAAATCTTGTCAGGGAAAAGTGGCCTAAAACTATCATAGCTGCATATTAGCATCCATTCTTGACTTTGCTGAGTTTGTGCATTTCATTTTGGTTTCGAATCATGCACTGTCGCATTCTTACCCCCAACCACTGACAATAACACTAGTACCGGCATGATATGAGTAACACTTAATATGAACAGGAGTGCTGCAAACTGTCAGGGAAATGTCATGGAATTGTCAGGGAATGTCACATTGTCTGGAGAGTGGTCACCCTGTAAACTTGGCACACGTGTGTCTGGAACAGTGTCTAGGCCGACAAGCCTCCCTCTAGTCGTCAATTTTGTGCGGATTAACTGCAGATGATGTATTATTTTACAGTAATACATTAATGATGTTGTTAGTTCTGCGTCGTCTCGATCTTGTTCACGTTCTTCATCGTCATGTTCTTCGTACTCCAATTCATCATGTTCTTCTTACTCGTCAAGGTATGAATTGAATGTCATGTAGTTGCATATATGCATTATAGGTGTAGTTAATAACGTAAGCATATTGCATTAGAGTTACCAGTAGGGGGCGGGGGTTGTTTCTGAACTGTTCATAATGTGCTAAAATTGGCTTTTGAGTAAAATGCAGTAAACGTGTATTTGTATATATAGCGCATCGTCGCGAAGTGCCTTTGATGCTCTACCACTTCCCATATGTTGGCGTTGATCTCTGCAAGCTAGTCCACCAGCCAGAAAATAAAACTAAACAAGCATTACTTTGTTTCCATAGTTTAGGAGTAGACAGTTGAGTGTGAATGATAATCCCTACTAACTACTATTGCAAATTTTTTCATTTGTTTTATTTAATCAGTCTTGTTTTTCCAGATTTACTTCAGATTAGCATCATCCCCCAAAGTCTCGCGTAATAAGATTGCTGCATACCCATAATAAGGCAGACTATTAGGGACAAGCAGGCTAATTATGTCGACTGATGTTATTGTCACGTGTAGTATTGGTTGCATATTAACTTAACAGGTCAAAATCACGGAGTCCTCACGCACTGCCTGCCTCTACGTTGGGCCAGAGCATTCGACAGAGACAAACTGTTAGGTAATAAAACAGTACCGGTAGTTTGTCATGGTGGCTTGATTTACATACTGTCTGCTTGCTCTATAACATCATTTTTAACCAGCACTTGCCATTGTGTTGATTATTGCGAGTTCATTTGATGCATGATTTAGGCTGTCTGCACTGTAGCGCCATAGTGGGTTTGATTAAAACAGATGAAGATCGTACAGGTAACGTTTAGCTGCGAACAGTGTTAGACAGTTGAGACTCAATTTACTTAATATTGCTTACAGTATTCAGGACAAGATTGAACAGCGACTAGCAACTTTGGCATCAATGCCTGGACCTGGACCGGGACCTGGACCTGGACCTGCACTGCACGATCCACTTCGACTACCGGACAAACAGCGCAGTCCGCCGGGCTGGAAGCCGTCTCAGAGGCTTGCCGCACCACCTCCTGCAGATGGATCATTGCGCCATACTGGAAACAAATCTCCGCCATATCGTTCAAAGGTGGTTGTACCTGGCAATGCTGAAGCAGCGTCCAAGACTAGTCACATGTCAGCTGACCGACGGAGCGGTGGAACAGGTCGCGACGCCAGACCACCCAACCGTTCTCCGGTTGGGGATCGAAGCAGAGATGGAATGGCGAGGCGTCCACGTTCTGAGAATTTGCCGATAACGAGCGATCGCCAGCCACCGCCGCCGAGAACGACAAGACCAGCTGGTGATGGTGCTGACCATCTTCGAAATAACACGTCAAGTGCTGCACGTGATGCAGGCAGGCAAGGGACAACTCGTGGAGTGTAAGTGGCATTTTGTTTGGACATTTTCGTGTTTTTGTACTGTGTATGAAGTTTGTAAGATCCAGCACAGTTTTACTTCTGTGGTGTGGTGTGTGAGCTCAATTGTTGTCGTTCTAGCATAGTTTGTGTATTTCAGAGTGTTTTGTGCAGTTATATCAGGGTTCGCAAAAACCTGTTTTTTTAAACCCAACCCAGTGGGTTTTGTTGGGTTTTTCACGTGTTTTTATTTCAATGTGCAGTGCTAGATGCTATGCACATCACATCAATGTGTAAGGGAAAACAATTAACTGCACTTTTATTATAATTTCTCTAAAGCTGTAAACAGAATAAAATCTTTAGTTATTAGCAGCACGAGAAATGAAACTGGATTAAATTTGGGGTGGGTTTTTGCCGGGTTTTTTAGGTGGGTTTACCCATAAAGGTTTTTTTGGGTATCTACCCGGGTTTCTGATCCCTGAGTTATATTGCCTTGTTTGTTGTGCATATGCTCTCATATGTTCGGTTTCTGCCACGCACCAGCATATGGTTTATTGGAAGACCAGCACTGTAGGCCATGTGATTGAATATTTCTGATTAATCTCAATCATCTGTGTTAGCTTTTATGTCTGAAATAGCAAAAAAGACATCAGCTCAGTGATGATGTGGATTGGTGGACTGTGCTGCAGTAAGCGTGGCAGGTCAAGATCGCGTTCATCGTCGCCGTGGAGGAAGTCATCTAATGTCAGTCGCTGCGTTGCAAGTGCAGTCAGTACTGTGAATCCAGGACTGAGTTCATCAGCAGGTGGTGATCCTTCAAGGCATTGTAAGTACTTCTGAGTGACAACACTGCAGTCATGTTTGAAAATGTATGTCAATTTTTCTGATCTTCAGATATTAACCTTTTAATTGCCACATTAAAGCCGCAGAGTAACAGTCCATCATATAGCAATACAGTGATTGGTACACTGGCTGTTGATGGGTGGGCTGTTACATTTGGTACAGCGAGGAGGGGTCTGGGTGAGGCCACAGCCCACCCAGGCCTCTCCTCGCTGTACCAAATGTAACAGCCCACCCATCAACAGCCAGTGTACCAACTTCATATTATTCGATGTGGCACTGTAATTGCCTTTGGGGTCTAAAGGGTTAACATCCATATTTCATACTGTGTATATGGTGTGAATATTTGATCAACTAACTTTCAGTTACATTAATTTAACCAGATTTTATTAGCATCGTACTGATATGACCAGTATATTTATGACATCTGCTTCAATCTACTTAGAAGCAAGCAGTCAGATTTGTCTCTGTGGTTGCAGTACCAGGACCTAGGTCTGCCGAACGTGATCGATCCATGCCGGACCGATCTCACGACCGTTCGAGGGAAAAAGATGCTGGAGATAAACCGAGATCAGCGTCTGGTCGAAGTGATCACGGCACGGCGTCTCAGCGTGACTCGCGGCCAGACCATTCGAAGGATGGTGCTGGTGAACGTGGTCGAGACACGCGTGGTGTTCCAGACAGACAGCCGGTGAAGACAGCTGCAGCAGCAACCAGTGACAGTCGGGCAAAATCAACATCAGCATCATCTGCCGGTGGACAGCTGACAACATCGACTCAACCGAGGTCCAGCTCTGGTAGCCTGCCTGTTCGCAATGACAGACCGTCGACTGATAGATCTCTCACTAAAGTAAGTCAATTTAATTTACAAATCACACAGTCATATTGTTGTGTCTATTCATAATGATGACGATGATGATGATGATGATGATGATAGTGCAAGTATTTGAGGAATACATGTCACTGTCGTGAGTCTGGTATGCTAGCAGTGTACGTAGCTTTACTGAGACCTTTTCATTATGTCTGTTCACAGTAGTAATAATAACTAGACAGCAGTGATACTACATTAAAATGTAGCAGGTTATTTTCGAAAGGACATGTTCAGTTTTCTGTGATGATAATGATGACATAAATGCAGGCAGATGATGCTTCATCTTCAAGTCAGAGGCGACCATCAGCTCGTGAAAGTGTTCCTAGCAGCAGAACTCGTTTGCCTGGTTTGTTTTCATGCAGTAATGTTCTCGTTAGCATCAGCATTGTCGTTTGTTGTCGTTTGAAAATGATGTTGTATCACGATAAATTGTTGGAGCTGCATTTTAGTGCATTTCTTTTGGAAACAAGTCGTGCATATGTGTTCATGTATGTCATAAGTCACTTTTGTGACATACACTGCGAGTCATAAAAAACTGGACTCTTTTTTTATTCGAGCATAACTTTCGCAAATACTGTCCGATTTTAATAATTCTTTCACTGTTGCAGACAGAAATTATCTGTCCATAAACATGTAATTGAATTTCCTGCTTCACCTATAGTTTTTTGCTGCACTACCTTGAAAAATGCAACTGCATACTCACTTCTTCACAAAAACTGTTGAATAAATTTGCAATGCGTGCAGTGCACTAATTGCATTGTTGTTACAAAGCAGGAAATTCTGGTGATATCTTTTACTAACTTCTTCGATGCTGTTTTATGACATCGTAATGATGTCATACTGCTGCCAGCGATACGCAGAGTGTCTGGTAACAACTTTATGTTCCAGTAGGACAGTGCACTGGCACACCGCGCCACGAATGTGCAACAGTTGAACTGCTGCGTTAAGAAATGCCAAACTTTCTTGCATCCAACCGGTGGCCTCCAAACAGCCCTAATTCAGTCCGGTGGATTACAGATCTGGGCTGTCATGCAGCATCGTGTCTACCGCAGACAAATCCGTAGTGTGGGTGAATTGAAATGGCGGCTGATCGATGTCTGGTGCGGTCTTGAACAGTCGATTTTTGACAAGGTTATTGACCAATGGCGAGGAAGACTTCAAGCGTGTGTCCATGCTAAAAGATGACATTTCATTTTGAGTACAGCCTGTGAACTGACAATGTTGATTTTATCCATATCTGTTACATTCGATGTGACTTGTTTGACTGTTACATCTTTAATTACGAAATCATGCCAGCAACATTGGCGAATACATCCTTGTTTATTTTACAAGGTAGTGTGCACTAGCAGATTTGAGCTATGGTAGCAGATTTTGGGGTACACTTGGTCATATTTAATTTCTGACTGCAACTGTGAAATAATTATTAAAATTGGACAGTGTTTGCCAAAGTTATGCTCTGATGAAAAATGGTCCAGTTTTTTATGACTCGCAGTGTACAGTACTGTAATAATGCCAGTGTCGTGGACTGTATGTTGGGCAGTGTACATGACGTATTTAATGAAGCATGTTTAGATGTATTTTAGGATATTATTATAGCTTTAACGTGCTAACAGTGGACAATTTATAATTATATCTGTGAGAAAACTGAAAAGATGTATGTTAGAACTAGATGTGATACTGGAAGTGGTCAACTGTTGTGTAATGTCAGCACCACGTTTTGTTCAGATACTGCCGGTGTTGTACAGTATGTAGAGTGTTTTCATGCAGTTGCCACTGTAACGAACATTTTTTATGTTTATTTGTGTAGAGTCCAGAGAATCGTCAAGGAGCACAGCGCCAAGGACTGATGGTCCAGTGGCTCGGCATACAACAGGCATGATGGCGTACAACACTTCAGCACCCATGCCACCATTAGCTGACATTAGTTCATATTCAGGAGCACGGTCATCTGCCAGCAGTGCTGCTAATGCCAAACGCCAGAGCATGACGTCGTCGCGGCGCGAGGAGCTGCTAGAGCAGCTGAAAGCCGTGGAGGATGCGATCGCCAAGAAGAGATCAAAGATGCACTGACTGTGAACGTGCCACGGAAGGTTTTCAGCTCCATCGTCGTCGACGCTGAATGCACAGTGCATGCCGTTGTTGTGCAGTATGTGTTCACACTGACGTCTGTGACTGCCAGTGTGAATGATGCAGAAGTAGTCAGATGTACAAAGACAGAATTCTCAGTTGCTGCATATCGTCATGCATTGTTTTGCGATACCAAGAATTAACAGTTACTGGGCGAATTGTGTGTATAGCCAGTGACGGTGATTGTTGCCAAGCTTGCATTGTAGATCAACTGCAACTACGTCACACGAACACTCACACACTGAGTTTGCATGTAGTTGTGTTAACATCCACATACTGGCCGACCTTACCTTACCTGTGTCTGTTGTCTAAATAATATTAAGTCATTGTATAGCTAGGAGTACAACAGCTGATACCAGTATATAACTGCACCACAGGTTAGTGGTAGACAGAAGACGAGCTGTTGTTACCTGTTACCAGCTGCAGCAGCAGAGGCATGTTGGTCTAGGGGTAAGCGATGGCTATGTCATTTCAGTGACGTTTTAGTGAATTAGTGTAATATATTGACGGTGGTAGTTTGTGAGTGCATAGAGACTAAAGTCTATCTGCACTGAGCTGAAAATTTGAGCCGTGTATGCTGCACTGTTTATGCACATATCTTAACTCTTGTTCTGTGTATCACTGCTACGGGTACAGCTTGTCAGTGATGGCATCAACATAGGTAATGTGACTTCCAATCTTACACTTTTGGAAGCCAGCATTACATCACACAAAGGGGTTGTGTCTTCATGTAAAATTTGCAGTAAAGTCAGTTTAATATTTTACTGATGTAGTTCAGTAAATAACAACAGCAATAAGATGACGGCAGTGTGAAAACTGTAATCAAGTTGTTGAAATGTATGAGCGTGAATACGAATGAAAGCTTGTGAAAAAAGATAATTCTTCCGAAGTTATTGGTAAACAGGTAATGAAGGTGCAGATGTCATGCTGTTATACACTGTTATGTACATAGGCAGCAGCAAATGACAGTTGACGTCAATGGGCAGCAGATGGTTACGGTGCAGAATGCAGTGGCGGTGAGCCGTGTTAATGAGTTAATGACTGATTAGTGCATTGGTGTGTTTCAGTTCAAGTTAAAATTAATTTGAAGAGAAAGTTAGTGACAGTCACTGACAATTTTCCATGTAGGATTAATTTGCTGGTAGCAAATCACTTTAATTTTAATGTCATTAAGCATAAAATGCAGTGGAAATAATGGAGGTGATAGCAGTTGAGTTACGAGTTGTTGATAACTGTATTGTAAATATGATTCATTTGACGTCGACAGTATTTACTTTGCATGTGTGCGTGGCTGTACTGTTGAAATGGTCGACAATGTCAGCATTACTGTGAGTGCTAATTGACGACTTTGTCTCACTTTCGTGATCTGCTGTCACGGCTTCTTGCAATATGTAGATGATCAGAGTAAATAAACTGCGGCAGACAAGAGTCGAGTATTTTACTAGTTTTGAAGCTATTGATCTAGCATACTTCATCGTCAGTTTTAATAACAAGCTGGATGGTTGTTACATTATGCTCTCAGCGATCTTAGTTTGCGTGTCTGTTGATAGATTTCTGGTTAAGTGCTTGCTACAGACCTGCCTGAAGTGGTCGTTGCCATTGTCATTGAGACTGTTATTGAGGACATGATGAGTGAATATAGGCCTGTTGACGAGTTAACTGCATCCTTCACACCAAGGCCGTAACTAGGATTTTTTTCGGGGGGTGTCACGTTGAGCTTGAGCGCCATAGGCGCGAAGCGCGAAGATCGAGGTGCCATAGGCACCGAGGGAGGTGTGGTCTGGGGAGGGGGTGTCCCCCCTTTCTGGGGAGGGATTGTTCCCCTCCCCAGAAAATTTTTTATTTCAAAATGGCGAGCTTTTGTGCATGAGCAACCGCAACCGGAAAATGTTTTGCTGAACAAATAGACAAAGTTGGCTAACTAAAAAAAATCGCAAATAATTTCGGGGGGTGTTTTAACGCCCAAAACACTCCCCTAGTTACGGCCTTGCTTCACACTACTGCAGTTGGTCATTGCCTGCATCTGCATGGTCTGTGTATTGTATTCCTATCATTGTACCAGCAGCATTTGAAGGGACCTGTGACATCCAAAACTACTTCTGCTGATGCAGTGCCAAGATATATAGTGTGGCAGGCAATAAGTATATTCTCCCAGCTTAGCTTTGTTGTTGAAATACTGTGTACTGTGTGTTTTCCTGTTTTTATTTTTCTGCCATGCACGCCAGAATGGCAGGCAGATGCATAATATTCTCAACGTGTCCGTTCGTTTGTCCGTCTGTTGCCAGACTTGTGAACGCGATATGTTGAAAACGAATTAATCGATTTTGATGCCAACTGGCAGAAGTGGTCCTTAGGGCAAGGGCATGAAATGGTCAACTTTGGGGTCAGGAGGTCACGATCAAAGGAGGCCAAAGATTGATTTGGAGGCCTGGTGGAGGTCTCATGCTTGTTCCCCATCGCTCAACTCTTTTGGGTCGAGTAGGTTTTCTTCTCTACTCAAAAAATTGCTGATAGGGAATGCATTTGTTTGTATTCAGTCTTATTTTTGCCTGCTTGTATTTGTGTACAAAGACCTAGCTAATACGTGTACTGTATTCACACAGTGCAGTGCAGGCGTTCTTTTGATGTGTTACTGTATTTCGTCGTAAGCTCGTCGTAGACTGACCATAGACCTGTGTGAGCAGCTCTGTGGCGTATTGTTGGTGAAAGCTAATTTATATGTCTTGAAATATATAGTTCACTAAAATCACTAAAATCTTTTGTCTTACTTCAGCAGCGCAGCTGTTTCTGTTATGATGTTGCGTGAATAGCATTACAAAATGTATATTGTTTGTGATTCGATCTTATTTATTAGCAGCGATTCTATTTCGTATAGGATTCGTATATGTTGCATGTATGTAGAAATATACATTATTTGTGTGAACTTTGTATTGGCTGATCGTTGTGATACAAAGCATTAATTGCCACATCTTTTGTTTTAATATCATAAGTCTCAAGATTAGAATTTAAACAGTTCATTAACAGTGAAACTATAGTTTATTGCTTGGTCTTCAAATCATTGTCAAGCTTCTGTCAACATCTCCGAAGCCTTTACGACTAAGGTCTGGTACTCACTGGCGACAAAGTCGAATTTGACATTGTCGTCTTTGAGAATATTGGGAGTTTGTCGTTGTTTTATCGCTCTTGTCGAAAGGCGACTGTTGCCGGCTCCTTCGAACAACTGACGAACGACAGCTTTATACATGAATATGTATGAACCACGCCATGATGCTGTCACTGTTGACATCGTTTCAACTTTGTCGCCCATCCGTACAAACTGACGACAAAGTCAAATTCAACAGCTTGTTGCAGTCAGCATTATCGACAAAGTTGAACATGTTCAACTTGGTCGACATTGTCGAAAGCGGATGATTTTTGTCGCAAGAACCTCGCCCAAATGTCGAACGTCCTTAGTGGTTGGCTTATGGCTTGGTGTTTTATTAATGTCGACTTGTATGAATAATAGCCACAGCTACCATGGGTCTTGTACTGTATTGAACTTCAGGGTTAGTTATTTGTTGTTTGTTGCTGATGATGTAGGAATTTTAACTTTCATCGCGCATCACCATACTGACGCGCGATATTCATATAGCAAATCTGTCCGTTCGTCCGTCTGTCCGAAACGTTCCGGTATTGGATGAAAACGGGCCAAAACGGCTTAACATATTGTCGCAGTTTTTTCACCATATGATAGCCCAATCATTCTAGTTTTGTCAGCGTCAAACATCTTCACGAAATTCCGACGGGGTCACCCCCTGCGGGGTGCTTAATACAGGTTTGGTATAAAAATTTTGGGATTTTCTACAAATAAGTCGTTTTTTCTCGCAAACGATACAAGATATCGCCATAGTTACTATGGAAGACGAATAGGGACTCGTATGCGATATATCAAAATGGTGCCATCTCCAATGACCTCGAACGAACCCTAACCATGTTTTCAAGGTCATGCCACTCTTTGACGCTAAATATCCCAAACGGCTGCAAATACGGCCATAGTTACTATAGAAAGCGAATAGGAACCCGCAGCAAAGCTTTTGAATGGCACCGGTTTCAATGACCTTGAGTGACCTCTAAGCCAGATTTCAAGGTCACGGTATTATTCAACGTTAAATAACTTGCAAACGGTACAAGAGCTACAGTCTTCTTCTTCTCGTATGCGTGTCATTTACCATAATTGGTCAGCCACGAAACAGCGTCCTCATCCGCAGAGTGTAGCCGAGATAAGCCACCATTCAGTTTTGTCAGGGGACAGGATTCGACAATGTGAGACATCGTCTGGGTCTCGCCACAAGGACACAGATCAGTGTCTGTAAGT
>Ga0209339_1000645_pt1 | contig 13185 bp, 6 predicted proteins | sample OlaalgELextract3_FD_187376 | JGI IMG/M metagenome (GOLD analysis project Ga0209339, IMG submission 187376) | Olavius algarvensis symbiont microbial communities from Tuscany, Italy - Type A ELBA extract 3 (SPAdes) (version 2) | ecosystem: Host-associated > Annelida > Digestive system >... | reverse complement strand
GCCACTGCACAATAGTGGTGCCCGTGGACCAAAGACTCACATGATGTCGCCACTGCACAATAGTGGTGCCCGTCGACCAAAGACTAATTTATAAATAAATTTTTATTTCACTTATGAAGTTAAAACAAAACAGATCGCATCAATGAATCGTAATTGTGCAACATTCACTCCATTATTTATTGTTTGGTAGATGTGATAGTATCACTATCATCTCAAGGACATTGCAGGGGCGCCGTACAGAATTAAACTAAAAAGACCGAAGCACTGACAGTCGGTAGCCACAGGCAGACGACAGTTATACTGTGCAGTACAATCACGATCGCCAAAAGATGGCGAGGATGTGGTGGGAGTGGTGGCAGGACAACTGAGACATTCCCAAACCCAGTTGTATTGCGATGCCGTTAGAGATAATGTTGTCAGTTTGTGTCGTGTGTGTTGCACGTGGCAGAGATAACACTGTATCATGGTGAGACGTGGGAGCTGATGCAGCGTCGCTGGGGCAAACTTATCAAAGACTTCTGGCCGAACTGCGACGTCTATGACATCAGCAAGATTCCCGACATCTACGACTGTATTAAGTACGACCTGCAGCACAACATGAAAATTCTGCGGTTTAACGAAGCCGAGGATCTTCACACAATGGCAAAAGCCATGGCAGATGTCGTTATACCTCAGGTAGCTGCCTGTGTATACACTGTGCTCACAAAACATCCCCTTGGTTCATGAATAAGTCGTAGAAAATTAACGAAGCTAAATGAAGATTTCAGACAGTAGAGTTGAGTGAATGCCAACTTCCTGTGCATTTTAAAATAATTTGCCTGTTGGCTAATAGTCTTTGATAACAGCAGTATAAAGTGAATATCAGAAAAAGTGCTGTTACAGCAGTGGGTTTTAGCATTGAAGTCAAACATTTCGTTAAGTAGTTGTGAGCGAGTGAAAAATGTGGAGCAGAGTGCTTGTTTAAGATGTGTCCTGACAGAGGATGGAATTTTGGTGAGTTAAAAACACTGAGTGGAAAGACTGGTGGCATGGCCGATGTCTGCATCGTGGTTGACCACACACTGCCCACACAACTGCAAAGATCAACAGAGATAAAGATCTCGCACTGATCTTGAAAATGTCTTCAGCCCGTGAAGACTTTATCCTCTGTCAGAAAACATCCTAAGCAGGTGCTTTGCTTCCTGCTTGTCACTCGCTCATAATCAGTTGTATATGTAAATATCGGGGTACCATTACTGCAGAAGCACTTTCACAGAGTTAACTTTACATTACTGTTAGCAAAGAATATTTGACAGCTAGAGATAGTTATTCAAATGTTTAGAATCAGCATTCTGTAAGCTGTATGTATTTGAAATTTTTGTTCATATTATTAATTTTTGTAGCATTTATTACAGAAAACAAAAGGAGATGTTTTTGTGAACACTTAATCTGTTTATTGCCTGTTCTTGCAGTATTAGACTGCATATAATGGAAGCTGATTGTCAGAGTGTGTTTGTTGAATGCTGGTTGGGATTACCTGAGACTGACAGCTGATTATTGTGTATAGTTAGTGTTGACAAGTTATTATTGCGTCTGTACGTGGCAGGAGTATGGCATAACACGTGATGAGAAGCTCTTGATTGGACAGTGTATCTGCACTCCTCTACTCCGCAAGATTCTCGGCGACTTCCAGCGCAATGCCGAGGAAGAAGAGGAGTCGACTCGACTTGATTCTCGGTAAATTTGGCTTTTGTTTATGTGGATACATAAATACCAGTAGTAGGGACCATTGTAAAACAATGCGATGATTGGTACACTGACCCTTGCTGGGTGGGCTGTTACATTTGGTACAGTGAAGAGGCCCCGGGCCGGGCATGTGCACAAACTGCAGCATAGTACAAACCAATGTTGGTTGGTAGAATACTCTTGATATATTGTAACGTTTCATTGAAGCATGGGAATTGCAATTCCACTACACTAAAATGGTTAACTACATAATGGTGAAAATAACGAGATTTACTGGTAGCAGTTATTTGACTGACTAGATGTTCAGTGCTTGCCAGCAGCAGACCGTGACTGAACTATCCTGTTCTCTGTGTGACATTCACAGCTGCTTTCACTGTTGAAAGACAGTGATAAATGGTTAATGCTGTGTGTTCTGTTGAAGATCACACATCAAAGTAACACAGTGTTCACTGTTCAGTACATTAAACTGTCTCTAATTGATTATGTATTTTCATTATAAGTCATCTTTATTGCAGATCTCATTCCTACTATATCTGCTGTTTTGATGTGATACTATTTTTGTGTGTACATTTGTCATGTGGGAATAAAATACTACTGTATTGTATTGTATTGTGTGATCTGGGCACAGATTTTACTAATGTTGAGTTCAGTTGTTGACAGTTAGATTGTGCGTTTGTGTTTATGATGGTAGGTATTCTGAGGGTGTGTCATCTCCACATCGTCATGTTAAAACTCGGCTCTATTTCACCAGCGAAAGTCACATTCATTCTCTGCTGACTGTGCTTCGCTATGGTGGACTGTGCAGTGTAAGTACCTGCCAGCGGTTGTGAAGTTAGTTGTCACACGGTAATGTGGTGTGTGCGACAGTCCGTATGAATTACTCTACTTGATGTGGAGCCGGCCATTTTCCCTGTGAACGTGGGTCAGCTGGCTGCCCTCTTAATTTTCTTGTCTGTTTGTTCTGAACCTATGGATACTGTTGGGATATGCAACAACTACTTCTGTCTACCTCCCACTTGACACTGTTCCACCACCTGTTCCTCGGATGTCTACCTTCATAGTACAACCATTGAAATTCTACACCAACTGATTTCAGGTCAATTCCATATGCCGCTTCGCACAGAAATATTGCTGAAGTTGGATTGTTTTTTAAACACCTCACTTTACTTTAGTAAAAGAGGCGTTTATTGAGATAGGCTGTGTCATGACGTCGTTGGTCGTTGGTTGTTGGTTGGTTGTCACGCGCGTGCACTGTGGCCAAACGGTGCATCCTAGGCCTATAGTTACTATGGAACACTAATAGGAAACCCTACCCCAGGAATTCAATGGTACAACTTTCGACCCCCTGGGGTGACCCCTAACCGGGGAATGGGCCCCCTGTGAGGTGTGAGGTGCTTTTTGTCAAATTACTTTGACCTCTTGTTTTTTCATTGTAGAAGGAAAACTCTTGATTTCAAACCTGGGCAGACAGACCTTCAGACATCTGTCTAGGTGAAGGACAAAGGGTCATTCCACTCATTTCGCTCAGTGGAAACACTAGTATACTCACAGGCTGCAAGGAGTAAATTGTATTATCATGGGCGAAAGTTTTGCAACAATGTCGTGCTTAAACGTCTGCAAGCCTACACGTCTGCATAACACCTGGTTGCATCGTGGTTGGGATGACTGGTCAGTGCATGGTGATGTGTTGCTGTGACAGGCGGTTGTTGATGAGCAGTGGGTAAAAGCCATGGAATACGTCAACAGTGTCTCAGAATTGAACTACATGACACAGATTGTCATCATGTTGTATGAGGATCCTACCAAGGTATGAATCATTTGACTTACCTCAGTCACTCTGGGCCGATTGTGCCAACGTTACTTAAATCACCCCTTATTTAAGTATCAACTCCACTTATCAGCATCGTTGATGGTACAATGCAATTTTCACTGAGTAGAGATTATTACCACTGTAATCTCTGCTTAAAGATAAGCATGGTTGATGCAGTTGGCCCTGTGTGTTCTGTTTCCAACAGCCAAATGGCGACATCACCTTCAGACATTTGTGGTAGATTTAGCTTTTATTTTTTCATGAGTGATTTGTCTAGATTGTGATGCCTGGTAACAGTTATCATGTTAACAGTAATGTTGTGTCAAATAATACAGAGGTACGTAGTGGATTACTTGAATTTGCTAAATAATAATAATAATCATAATGACAACGACAACAATAATGCAATTGCTAATTCGTCTGTTGACTCAGTGGATAGCGTAGATGTAATTAGTGCGAATATAGTGTGTGAGTGCTGGTGGTGAAGAGCCGACGAAAATTGATGTCCCTTTACTCAGGAGGCAGTTGATTCATGAAGAAAGGGTATGGTTTAGCGAGTGATTTTTACTGGTTGGCATCTAGCCACTATATATTTGCACCATTCCTTTATTGCTAACCTAGATGCACCTGGAAAATGGTTATTAAAATTGTGTGTCTTTGTAGGCAGGTGGATGCCATGCATTCTGAATGTTGAACTCTGAGGTCATATTGATAATGTGTATGATATACCCATGCGTCGTATTTCTCTACAGACAAATGTTAAATTTATTGTCTGCAGGATTCAAAGTCGGACGCACGTTTTCATGTAGAGCTTCATTTTAGTCCTGGTGTTTATAACGTTGGGCAAAATAAAGAATATCTTGCCGGCCGTGGCTACCGTCCCCAGCACGGTGAAAAGAAACAGGCACCACAGGTACATGCTACGTTTTCTCAGGTGACAAACTGTGGAAATGATAGTTATCACAGTGACTTGTGCAGTTACCAGTTAGCTGTAGAAGTTCTTTTCAGTCAGTCTACATGTAAGTGTCACTGTGTGATATCACGATGGCAAAATGTTTTTGCGGTGGTTGTCTCACAAATCTTCCAGTGTTGTTCACCATTGAAATGTGGGCAGTTACGAGTAAATTGTTGTAAGATCAGCAGGAAATGTATATATTTGTAGATGTAAGGTATTTTATGACATAGAATAGTAGTTAAGTACTATCCTAACATCATGTGCTATGCGTTTTGCCAGAGGAAAACGTGATACTGCTTCAGTGATATTTGTTATAATCTAAGTAAATATTAGATGCATAAGGCAAGCTTTTATACATTTGTCTGTGTGTAGTAAGTTCTTTGTGGTACAAACTGAATATTATCATCTGTTGCCAGCAGCATATTTCCATTATCTGTGTAGTGGTCGAGGAAGACGGATAAAAACGGCTTCGCCGCATTTTTTTAACTATTAGCCTACCGTATTTCTTCGAATAAATCGAACAGGAGAAAATAATTATTTTTCACATTGTTCGAATTAATGGAAGTAAAAATAAAAATTATTACATAAGGTGTTCGAATTATTTTGATAACAGTACCATAATGAACTACCGGCGTACTCGTGCGGTAACTTAATTCAGCTTTGCATTGACACAAATGTGGCGCCATGCATTGCCTGTGTGTGGTTTAATCAACATCCGGCATCGCACGTTACTTTTTAAGTATGTAAAAGTATTGCTTTGAACTTTTGATGGCTGTACCATGTGCTTACGTTACGTTATGTTATGTTGACGGGAAGGAAATTAAACGCACTGTTGTTTACGTTTTGCACGTGCACATGAGTGATACATAAAGTTGGTTCTTAGGCGTTTAGGCACCAGAAAATAACTCTGACAAATTAATTAATACCACTAAAAGTGCTGTTTGAATTATTAGAATCACATGTTCGAATTATTAAAGGGCGAAAAAATAATTATATTTTTCAATAAATGGGGTGTTTGAATTATTGGGGTGTTCGATTTATTAGAAGAAATACAGTAATTTCTATGCTGTTCGCCGTTTCATGCTATGGGTTTGCAGCTGCAACAGTACAGGCATAAATGTCTGGCAACTATTAATGTCGTTTGGATGTGAGATAGTTACTTGGTATTGTTGTGATACTAAAATAATATTCTTCAACACAACCTGAAAATTATACCTAAATTAGTTGCGACGTTTCGCTTCGCTCGCCAACGGCGAGCTTCATCGAGCTTGTGGTCACATGATGTTGAGCTTTTGACCAAAAGTCAGTCATAGGCTGTCGGTAAGCTGTATGCCCCTCCATCTCTATTCATGCAGTTGGGTTCTTTCCGGATCCAGATCGACTCCTTGACCTGCCTGGTTTTCCGATGTCCTTCTCTTTCAAAATTTTGGCACCTGACCAAAATCAATCTACAATCACGTGACCAATGTGACCACAAGCCTGATGAAGCTCACCATTTGGCGAGCGAAACGTCGCAACTAATTTAGGTATAATTTTCAGGTTGTGTTGAAGAATATTATTTTAGTATTTAAATTACCAATTTAATGAACGTTTTCAAGTGGGTATTGTGATGTGTGTATCTATGTAGGAGCAGTCATCTGTGAGAGATGTTGCTACGTGCCCAAACTTATCATGCAGGTCTAGAGAGGCTGACCGCCAGTCCAAGTCGTTGTTAGCTAACATTGAGCCACGTACTGATAGTGCACCGTCGATGCTGGGCGTGCCGCAGTCGACAGCGAGTACGTCCGGCATGCATCAGGTGTTGGCGTCACAGTCCGTTTCTGTTGTCGACGTTACATCTGTTATGCAGCCACGTGTCAGCCATGTGACTGAGGCAGTGACACAGTTTCCGCAGCCCATAGCCGGTGTCAGTGCTGCTGCGTCCATACAGCACAGTAGTACTCGTACTGCTGATGCAGTGACTGATGTGGCTGCAAGTTCTAGTCTGAAACAGTTCCATGACAAAGCTGTTGAAGGTGCAGAGAGTAATTTTGTGTATCATGATGAAACTGCTTGTGATCACATGCTTGTGGACACTACGTCGTCCCTCGCAGCAGCATCAAATCAATGTGGCACTGTGTCAAAAGTGAACGCTGGTAATACAGTGTTAACAGAACAGGGTCGATGCACTTCATTGTCAGATGAAGCTGTTATGGACAGTACGGAAACGTCATTGACTGCTGCCTTGAGATCAGCTGCCGAAATGCCATACATGGATGAGTCTGTGGATGTGCCTGACACTTCAGTGGCAGCACCATGCAACCAGCCTGACTCAGCTAGTGAGTCAATGATTGTGACAGTTGATGAGGAGAGCAACATGTCGGTAACTAAGTGTGATGAAATGTGTCATCTGTCAACGACATTGGACGACGTTGATGAGACAGCAATGTGCTGCAGCAGTGAAGCTGCTGATTACGCCAGCAACGATGAAAGTCACTCCACCATGGAAGATACACAACTTGTAAGCAGACTGTTTTGTGTTTATCCTCTCTTTCTCTCGAGACTGTGTATTAGTAAGTTTCTAATACAGAAATCTCTGTTGCAGTTGGCATCAAACATGGAGGTGATAATGGAACATACTCAGATAAGAAACTGCATATTCCTGACATTCTGCTTGAACTGCCAATTCATATGCTCATGTATGCATGTGTGTATTACATGCGTACAACTAATGCTGTCTGTCTTTTGTGTTTAATCTGTAAATGTTTATCATAAAGGATATACAACAAATAGTAACATGCACATAAAACCTTGTCCTATTGCAGGATGCTGCCACCGGGCAAGTTCAAGTCTGATGGCGTGATCTCAGAACCTGTCCACTCTGAAACTTTCATGATGATAGGTGCAACCTTTTCCAAAATGTTGCTATAAAGTTACAAACAATCATTGTAACAAAGTTACAAGCAAATACACATTGCCAAAAACAGTACGTTGCCGGCTGTTGCTGAGACAAGTAAAACTTGTTGACTGTTTGCAGGACTTGAGCAGAGATGATGTGAGTGTATGTGAGATGCGGGACATGGCACCACCATCACTGCTTCCTGCTACGGCAGCAGCCGAGGCATCTAACCGCAGACGGCACCAGTCAAGTAGCAGCATAATTGGTTAGTCCTTGTGATGTGTGTGGTCCAGTCGGCTTTTATATAAAAGTGGAAGCCATTTACACAGTTATTAACCAGTGCTAAAAACGAGAGGCAGTTAGCAGTGTTCAGGGCAACAGTTGCAGAAAAAGAATGTTTCTCATAAGCAGTGCTTGGAGTCGCCACTTTCTTCACGAGTACCCGTCGTCGTGGATGTCACTGTTGGTAATATGCTGCTGTAGATCACACGTCACGTTCATGACAGACACTTGACTTGTACAAGATAGCGTGTTGACGTTCACTAATACACTGTGAATGTGTAGGGAACTACTTAACTTACCATCAGATCTACCACTTGGGACTTCAATGGGCTGGGACTAGGTGTGATGCAGTATATTCAGAGTGTCCGATTAGACAGACGAAAGTGCCTACATGTATTTTTCTCCTTATACAGTTTGTATATTATTGGTTGTCTAATGAAGTATATGCTGTACCGATGGATTGTTGGTGACAAAGGAGAAGGCTGGAGTTCTTTGCTTGTTCATGTTTGTTGTCTGCAGAACTTATTACAGCAACGACGTTACGTAAGTGAATGTTATAGTCAACTGTTGAGCTGTGAATGGTGTGTGATGTGTACAGAGAGTCAGAAGGCTAAAGAGAGTGTCACTGCGGACAAGAAAGAGACCGGTCAGCCGTCGTATTTGGATGACCGTGACTCGCGGCTGCCTACTGTCAGTGTTAAGCCAGTCAAAGAAGTTCGCAGTCGGTCACTGGAGGCGCTGCACAAGAGGGACTTGAGAGTCGAACATCATCATCATCATCACCACCACCACCATCACCATCACAAAGGTACTGCTGTCTGTTAACCATTGATTGTAGTTGATGGTAAGGTAGAGGTAAGGTGAGATAAAGGTCCCATACTCCTCCAGTCTGTAGGTGGGTGCACTGTTGAGTCCCTGACACGTGGCCAGTGTGATGTCAGTAACAGAGCGTCACTACCATGTGGTGACTAACAAATTATACTGGTTGGTGAAAGGGAACGTCAGTGTGAACCACTTGCACAGAGCTATCACCCAACGGCAGACACCTGAGAGTAGTCAAATCCACAAACTCTCTCAAGTTTATGTATATATAGATATATGTACAGGGTGGGCCAAAAAAACTGGACTGTTTTTGAGATCAGATAACTTTGCAGTGACTAATGATAGAAAGGCATGTAATGTGTCAAAAGTTTCAGAATTTTGTTTAGCATGAAATGTGTAATTTGCATGTCACTGCACATAAATGTTCTTTGCCTAATTTGTATAAATCATCAATGCCTCCAAAATTGCATTGAATTTGACAATGACGCATGAGTTTTGCTCGATTTTCATTCGAAATACAGTAAAACAAGGACGATCTCTAACACTTATGTCCAGACGAAATTCAACATGATCACCCTTTCCTTGGTAACAATTGTCAATGTTTTTGGCAGCTGATCAGTCATTTGGTTCAGTGTGTCCTGGCTTAGCTGAGCCCAGGAGTCAATCAGAACTTGTGTCTGAAATTCTGTGGCGATAACCATCTGCTGCAACGCTCCCCAACGTACTCGGACAAGGTTTACTGCTGGCAATTCGCCGTATCTCGAACAACGACTTCGTGTTCTAGCAGGATGGAGCGCCTGCGCACCGTATCTGATCTCAAAAACAGCCCGTTTTTTGGCCCACCTGTATGTACATATATATGTATAATTAACCTATAATATAATTGTTATATGTAATTAATTAGTGAGTACAAGCTGCAAAACAATACAGTATAGACAGATGCTGAGTGTTGTGGCATGCTGCTGTAACTACAACTTCAGGTAAATTATTATGTTACGTTTATGATGTATTTAAACTTGCATGAGAAAACTTACTGTGCACACTAAAGTGCCATGCCATATGCTGTGACATGTTTAACTTGTGTGCATCTGTATGCTGATGAATTATGTTGAAACAGCTGCTGTATGTGCCCTGTGTATTTTGTATTGTAGCATTAGGATTTTGTTTTTAACTGTCATTACATACAGAAACCGTGATGGCATCACGTCATTGTAGAATGTTGGTTGATTGTGCAGATAGGCATAGTCACAAACGCAGCTCGTTCATGACACTGTTTGGCATCACCAACACCTTCGACCCGATGGGTTTGTCTGTTATATTTATCAACACGTTCGTTCCCATATTGATTGTTATAGTGAATGATTCAATTTCGTGACCGTTTAGTTATTTAGCTGTAGGAAATTCTAGCCCGTGTTATGTACCCTTGGCGACCGTGCCTTTCCGGTGGCTGCACCAGAGACTCGGACCTGCTGCTCACTTTTGACATTCCGAAGGGAGACTGAGTCTCACCTTTTTCGTCTGTCATACGGCTGACTTGGCACTGTCCACGCTGATGGTCAGCAGCTGACATCCTCGTTGAGCTGTGCAACAGTTTTAGATCTAGATTTTGTAAAGTCCTCCCGCACCTGTGTGATGGCAGCACTATAATCCTGACATTTGTAGTAGTAGTAGTAGTAGTATTTTTGCTGATTTTGGATATGATAAGGATTCAGTATACATAATGTTCCACTTGCCAAAAACAACAACAAACTTGCTTTATGGCCTTCATCCAGATCAACCTGGGTGAGGTGGCACCAGAACCATCCATGAAGTCAGTTATTGACTGTCATCAATGGCGCTACGCAATCGTGAGTTGCATGCCAGAAACGACGACGACGACGATCACTATCAGTCTGGTTATCAGTTACTAGTCATCTCCGTTTGCTATGAACCACTGTGTCGTTGTTGTTTCAGTGCAGTCTTCTTGTTCCTGTATCAACTTCCTCCTCCTAAATAAAGTAAACAAGTAAGTAAGTAAGAGTGTTTATATCTGGCGCCTAAAAGCAGGAGTCACTAGGCGCCGTGTCATCTGTAGCCTCCCTCTATGTCTAACACTGTTAGATTCACAATCCATGTGTCTAGACTCACTGTTCCCACCCACGGTGAGATAGTCAGGCTGACCTGGTAACATACTGAGACGGTTTCCTGCCCACAGAAGGTCACCCATCCGAGAACTAACCGGGCTCAATGTAGAGCAACTTGATTGCTTGATACTAGTGCATTACTTACCGCTAAGCCTGTACAGTCGCATAGAATTAGGCCTGATAATTTTATTATTTATTTGTCGTATGCGTACAGACGGATTTCATGTTCCAAGCATTCAGCCGCTGGAGACGTTGCACAATGCACTGACACTACGACAGGTCGAGCACTTCATAAAGAACGTGACAGACATGCACTGTCGCACGCCACCTTTGTGTATCACTCCATCAACGCCGCCGCAGTCTCAGCAACCCACTCAGCTCTCGCTGCATCCTGTCCATCTCACTGTGCCGTCACTTTGTCAGCCTCAAGGTACAGCTGTGTTTCCAACATGTTTTAACACGAACTGTGACTCTTATGTAGTCCTACATTAGATAATAGATAAGATAGATAGATAATGTCGATTTATATAGCGCATCGTCGTAGAAAAACCTCTAATGCATAATTAGTCATCTGTCACAAGTTGACTTATAAAACCAGTCAAATGTCAATCTGTGTGTGCATGTGTCCAAGTGGTGTCAACATTTTCAAAACCCTAAGTCTCTGAGACTGCTTTGCTAATGTTGATGAAACTTGACATGCGTATTCTATGGGTCGTAGGACAATACTTCGAGGAAGCAGAATTTTGAATTTCAGCCCCTGTACATAGCCTGGTCGCTTTCACCGATTCCCTGTACAGAACTTTGCAGGTGCAGACATGCAGCCAGCAACCAGTGCTGCTGCGTGGGATTTAACGTCGGGAAAATCCCAGGGAATAACTTGCCTCTAAGAAATTCTGAGCATCAAAGATTACCCAGCATCCGTATGGGCCTGTAGTGCAAAGTTCTGTATAGGGAACAGGAGAAAGCAGCCCGGTTGGGAGAGATGACTCACCCAGAGCGGAGTGCTTATTTTAATTATTTATTTTACAAACTCAGTTAAGGATGGTTGTGCCATAGGTACTCAGTTTGACTTGACTGTTATCACATGAGCATCATCTGCATGCATCTAGAAGGAATTGCAGTCTGACATAAACGTCTCTCATGAACAGTTTCAAACTAGCCTTACATTGAAGAGGTACTTTGCAAGTGAACAGTGAACAGTTGGTTGGTTGGTTGCTTGTTTGGTTGATTGGTTGGTATAGATGGGCATCTAACACAGCACTGCAGAAATTCTGAAAACCTGCTGGAAAAATGCCATCGTGTGCCGTATTGATAAACTGTGCAATATTGTGATTTCAGATGAACAGTCGATGAATGAAGCTGGTGTGGCTGTTGCTTCTGCTGCATCCGTAACTCTAGCTTCGGCAGTTGCAGCGCTCGGCCCATGTGGCGGACCTGAAGACATCAGTCAGCGTCTACTGATGTTCATCAGCAGCCGCAACTCGGAGGCTGCTGCAGCTGCTCGTGGTGCTGACAGTGACTCAGTCGCTGCTCTGGCATGTGTACAACCAGACAATACTGTGGTCTATCCTGAACCCTCGTAATAGTGCTGCACCCACACCACACAACCGTCGCAATGTCCGCTTTTTGGGTTTCCATCAGAGATGTAGTCGAGGCAAAAATCTTAAGGCCGAGTCCTCAGCCCTCAAGGCCAAGGCTTGCACCTTCGAGACCAAGGCCAACACCGTAGGTGCCGAGCCCAACGTCAAGACCTATAAACATACGGCCACAGCAGAAATTAAAATACGCAGTATGTCTGACAGCCTGAGAGGATAGGTGATGAACTAAATTTTGATTATTTTGTGGTTAGATATTCATCTATTGTCAGTTACACATAAACTATTATTAATTTGTTATTATAATAACTAGTATTAATTTATTATCTTGCATGAGTTTGACAGTGATGCTAAAAATTTTCAATTCAGCTGTCAAGGCCAAGGCCTGTACAGTGTACCTTCAAGGCCAAGGCCATAAAAATTGGCCTCGGGCACCTCGAGGCCAAGACCTGGCATCAAGGACTACATCTCTGGTTTCTGTTGGTTAGCAGTGATTCCCAAAATAAAAGAAATTTTTAGCAACAGTTTGTATATAAGTTTTTGCTGTGCTGCATACAGATCTCGGTGACTGTACAGTTTTGTACTTGACTAACATTATATCACTGCTCACATGTTGACATAAATATGTTAGTTTCCCTTCCCAACATTATTTACTCGGCATAAACGAAACCTCACATCCTATGTTTAATGTGGGGTGATATTTTATGAAACTAATGCAATTAGACATCATACCATCTCTTATTGTCCATATACTGACTACACAGAGAAGTACATTTTTGGCCGAACATTACTACGTTATGTTTGGCTATTGACCTTGCAGTTCCGTCTGTCGTCTGTAACATTGGTGCACCCGAAGCAGAGGGTTGAAGTTTTGTACAGTATTTTTACACCATATTGTAGACTAGCCATCTGGCTCAGTTGTTGTGTACAAGGGGATATGAAAAATTGCTGAGGATAAGGAACCTTAAAGAAAAGTCTGTACACCGGAACGTGTG
>Ga0209339_1000643_pt1 | contig 13187 bp, 8 predicted proteins | sample OlaalgELextract3_FD_187376 | JGI IMG/M metagenome (GOLD analysis project Ga0209339, IMG submission 187376) | Olavius algarvensis symbiont microbial communities from Tuscany, Italy - Type A ELBA extract 3 (SPAdes) (version 2) | ecosystem: Host-associated > Annelida > Digestive system >... | reverse complement strand
GCGCTCGTGCTTTCGCCATTGCGGGCCCAACAGTTTGGAATTCTCTGCCTGACAGTTTGCGTGATCCAGCTGTTGGGCCTGATCAGTTTCGACGTGACTTGAAAACGCATCTATTTGAGTGACACTACGTCTCGTTTAGCGCATTAGCGGTGTTTTCGCGTAATGCGCTATACAAATCGACATTTTACTTACTTTACTTTACTTACTTACTGAAGGACGATGGTTAGTCAACCACGTTAAGGGCCAATCTCACCAAGATCAGCTCACTAAAAGGTAAAGAAAAGGATGTAAGCAAAAAAGTTTATTTAATACCCCGTATATATACAGCACCGTGAAGAGCTAAGACACAGAGGCGCTTGGAAAATAGAGAGCTAAACCAAGCAAGATCAAAGCCCGATACAATCAACTGACCTGTAAGAACTGCTCGTATCTTTGTGCACCATTATAATAGTACACACTACTGTAGCACAGACACAGTTTTTTTTCAATATTTCCCTTCTTCCAGACCAACATCACATCTGGGATGTGGCCAAGTGGAGGTAAGGGGGGATGAGGAGGAAGGGGGCGGGACTGATCAATGCCTGCGCTTGCCCTGGTCTGAATTCCTGGATTGGTCCCCAATGATCAGTCAGGAAATCTAAGTTGTAAACTGCTGGAGTGTTTTACAGGAAAATACTCATCCTGATGCTCGACGGACACTGGCTAGAAATAGTGAGCTAATATGTTTCGTTTTTACTGCTCAACCTGCATTTCCATCGACACACGTCAAAACTGCTACCACTTCAAGAACACGACTGTCGAAAACGCAGTATAACTGTCAGCGATCAAAGAGTGGAAACGATTAAAGTGCAGAAAGTATAACAACCGTTTTACGGCCCTTTTTCTACGACAACCCGGATGAGCCGGTACCAGGAAACGATAAATCCCCATTTCCAGCATTTCCAGATTTTTTGTGGCCCATGGTTGGTTGCTGGAACTCTCCCGCTCTCGACTAATAATAATAAAACGTCAATTCGCAAGGCACCGTAACATGGCGTGAGTCGTTACAATGGCGGCTGTACGACTGTATCATTGCATGACTGCTAGCTGGCTTGTAGCAGCCACACAAACAATCCCATACCGCCGTTTTACACCAGATGCTCATCCTGCCGAAACCCTCCTAATTTACCCCGCTTGGAACAGGCTGGAAATCACACTCCGGTTTTAGCAGAAAATACCAAGCACGCACACAGCAGGGCAACACAATAGCAGACAGAATCCATGTATCATCATCACAATCAACTGTGCACGATTTGATCCACGCATCTCATGAACCTCTTCTTAGTACTTAACAGGAAACACTGAAGACTGGACGGACAGACGGATAATTGAGTACAAGTGATGACTGCTTGCAGGCACCAGCCACAAGTGTTCAGTACAGCAAACACAGGTCGCTTGCAGGCTGAAAGGTCAATTGCCGTCGTGAACGACAAACGGAATGTTTTCTTTACATCATAGTCAGTGGCCACATCTGACAAACAGTGTTTGCTGTCGAGCTCCACCCAGCTAAACAAGCACCAGCGTAACACGGTATGCATGGTATGGTATGGCAGGGTTTAACGTCCCACTGTACACATTACAAGGTCAGGTGACGCAACCAATTGTCATAGCACTGCAGGACAATGGTTCGTCAATCAGGTCAAGGGCCAATCCCGCCACGCTCAGCTCACTAAAAGGTACACTAAAGCATGTAACAAAAAATTTAAATATATATAGCATCATGAAGATCGCAGAGGCGCTCGGAAGATACAGAGCTAAACCAAGCAAGATCAAAACCCAATCCAGTCGATCGAGAACTGCTCGAATGCACCTTTATTAATGGTATACAATACTGTAGCACAGAGATAGTTCTGTTAATAATCCCCTCCATCCAGACCAACATCACATCTCAGGTGTGGCCAAGTGGAAATAAATGGGCTACTACAACACGTATCTCCATGTACATTTACACTTCTCAGGGTATGCGGGGGTCTGATGGCGTATTTGTATCGCCATTTTTATTAAATTTGTGAATCCTATTTTCGTCTTTTCCTGTTAATTTTAGTGTTAAACTTGTACAGGGTTACATAATTTACTATGTACGCACCACTCTTACTCTCAAGCCACCTGTAAATGTGTATACTGGGTAATCAGCGCTTCTGGGCAGTAAATCCAGTTTCAATAATTTTCTCACTCATGCACCAGTTGTCAAAAAACAGGACCAACCTTCAAAGTTTGGTTTACCGTTTGTGAGTGTATTCAACTGATTTAGATATTCCATGCGAATTCAACGGGTTTACATTTTAAAATTTAGTCAGCAGTCGACAGATTTAGAATTTGCATGTAAGCTACGAGAAGAAATCATGCCAGGTTTCCAGCATTACATAATGTACGTAACGTACGTTCTGCAATGCCATGCACTTACATGTGCATTTTTATTAGTCTGACTTTTATGTAGTTTACGTTGTATTAATAATGTTTGATTACAATGGGCAACTGTTAGTGCATGCTATATGCCATGCTGTCCTGTTCTTTTGTCACTTTATTGTTATGTCATTTTTTCTTTTGAATGAAATAAATGGAGATAGAGATGGTTTTACTATACATAACAGTATGTTAGCTTACGTTAGCGTCCAGTATGTCAGTTATACTTCCAGTAGTCTGTGTCTTAGTTTACTGTCTGTCTTGCAGTGTGTAGTCTGTGGCTGACTACTTTATTACCGTATTTCATGTTGTATTTTGTCTCATCTACCTTTGTAGTGACATAAGCAAATGTACAACTTTTGACACACCCTGTATTATTAGTAGGGATGTGCAGAATAGATTTTTTAAATTCTGGTTGGGTTTCGGTTCGTTAAAAAAAAAACTCGGATTCGGTTCAGAATGAGTTTGGCTCGGTTCGGTTCAAAAAATTAGGTTCGGTTCGTATATTATAGTTATTTACTACTCATGTAATAGCAAATATTACGACGACAGTGGATGACATGACTTTGATGTCACTGACGTCACGACAACAACAAGAAATAATCTACTTGCATTTTACAATCTATATGCTAAACTCTATTTCAGTCGTGTTCTAAAATGTTCTTTATGTGCACATTTAATGCGAGTAAAGTTACTTTTATTCACTTTTATTTGAATGGCAGATTGCATGCAGTTTCTCTCGGAAAACCGTCTAAATGGGTGTCAAATTTTTGGATGGTTCGGTTTTTAAAAACCGAATCCGAACCCAATTTCGGTTTTCCGCACATCCCTAATTATTATTTTATTATTAGTTACTTCAGCTCAGATTTACCAATGGAACAAATAAATTCTGTTGCTCTATCTGGCGTACCAGACGACTGATATAAAGGACGTCGACGCTTGCTGCTATCAACACATTTCAACACTTTTTTACATGTTTACACTTTTTTCACATGTTTACAACACTACACAACTCATTCACTGATGCGTAGAGTTTTGGCGTGACTGTAAGCCCCAGTTGTCGGTTTGGCTTAGTGGGTGGTAACCCGTTGGCCTCGATCAAACTAGTTGCGCTACATCAGACCCGGTTAGTACCAGGATGGGTGACCGTCTGTGAACGGGCAAACCATCTCGGTATGTAACCAGCCAACTAGGTCGACTCAGCCTTCTGCCCTCCGTGGGACGGTAAAATGAGTATCAGATTTCGGGCTGAGTAATAATAATAAACGGCGATGGTGGGTGTAGACTCTGGCAGCCTGTACAGGCGGACTCACAGCCTGGCTTGGTCTTGGGTCGGCGGCCGCTTTGGGCCGTTCTACATTCATCAAATGAACCGGGTGAACTCTCGCAACGGCTTTGCCATGATGACAGCACCATAAACAATCTTTAGTCACCATCAAGATGATAGTACAGTTTAAATAAGATATAGTTAAATAAAATATACAACGAAGCTAACAAACAAACTATGGAACACAGCAGTCCGAACAAACATGCAATCCGATACAAAAATAGACTCGCGAGAAGATAAATACATTGGTGCTGGTATAATTTTTATAAATTATTAATTATTATTAATATAATTATATAAGGACGCCGACGTTTTATGTTATAAATGTACTCGATGGTCGAAATCTGTTGACGACACTCACCAGTTGTCCAGTCAGTTGTCCATCGTATTACTGCCCAAATTTAAAAATGGAGTCACATAACCCAAACAACCCCCCTTTTGGGAGTAAGTTTTTATGCGTGGGCTAGTACTTGCTAATGTCTATAAGCATACCAAATCTGAAGCATGAACATTGTACCGTTGTCAGGACATCTGACGTAAAAAATATTGTAACCATGAAATCTAGGCTAAAGATCACTCATGGTCATTGGAAATGGCACCATTTGATAGACTGCATACGAGTTCCTATTGGCGTTCCTTAGTAACTATGGCCCTCTCTTGTAGAAATCCGAGATAAAGCGAGATACTGGTCAAAAGATTTTTTGATAGCCCACCTGCATTTCACACTCCCATTAGGGGGTCCCCATCGGAATACTGCCATAACGTTTGGTATAGAAAAACTACAATGGTGGGTCTACCAGAAGGTAAACAGTTTGACAACAAGTCTACTCGTTCTGGTACAATACATGAACGTGACAGACACCCAGACGGACGGGCACCACATGACCGCAAAACCTAGCTGCAGTCGTGCGGCAAAAATCAGGAAACACACTTTACAACAATTTGTCATCATACAATCTCTATACGGGCAACGTCACGTCGCTGTTACTGCTAGCGACACGTACAGGTGGGTAACCGGAGATAACCCTCCTGGAGACAATTCCCCCCAGACATAACCTCCCCTACCAAAAATACCCCCCTCGGAGTTAAACCCCCTCCCTGACCCTGTACTAGCTAGTCTTGCCCCGTTTTTCATTACATTTTTAATTACGTTTAATTAGAGCACGAGACCTTACTGTATTCAAGCGGAAAATATGTAACAAACAGAACTCAATCCTAATTGCAACAGCAGACACACTTACAGCACATACGTAATTTTGCTGCGTACGTTACGTAATGCTTGAAACCCGGCGTCACTCCTGGTTAAAGAAGTGCAAAAATTATGCCATTCAGTTTAGTTATTATTGATCTTGTTGTCATTTTTACCTCCGACAAAGGAGGAGGTAAATGCGATTGCCTGCGATGTTTGTCTGTCTGTCTGTTAGCAAGATTACTCAAAAACGCGTGCATGGAATAGGATGAAATTTTGCGTGTCGACAGGTGTCGGGACATGGACGAACTGACCAACTTTTGAGTCCGATCAGGATCATAGTCCGGATGCCGGAACCGGAAAATCTGAAATCGAAAGTCGGTCAAACAGGCACCTCACTCAGAGCAGGCTACAGGTCACGGGATGCACTGCAGAGAGATACTGTTTACTCCATGTTGTAGTCCAAGGACCAGGGAGTTTTGAGGTCTGGTCAACTTTTTTGTATACGACGTACGGTTGCGGAGCTACAGGACGTCAAAGTTGCCAAATTTTCGGATTTTGGCAGGTACATGCGCTCCATCGAGTGCCCTTCTAGTTTTATATATATTTTATGGGCCATGCTGTCTGACTTAAAAGAAATGAATCAATGTTGTACAATTATCATCATGGACAAAGTACCACGTTTTGTGAAGCACGCGAAGAAGAACGAATACTTACGTAATATCCGACCATCAACGGCGGCGCCATGATGCCTGGAGGCTGCGACGATAAGATGACGTTGGTCAGTATTCCGTTCTCGTCGATAATCTGCTGGACCATGTGTCCCGGTGGCACCTGCATTGGCATCGGCAGCGGAGGACCGTTACTGGATACCATCCGTACAGTCGCAGGACCTGCAATCACACATCAGTAATCATCAGCCACTGTATGTCGAACAGTCACCATTAAACAAATGTGCAGGATTAATTCATTCCTTTTCCCTTGTCCTCCCCCCAACTCTTCCCTCTGTTTTATGCGTATGTCAGCTTTCGGGCTGAGAGAGAGAGAGAGTAGGTCGAATTCTTAACGGCACATCAGCACAAAAACAGGCCATGGTATGTAACCAGCCAACTAGGTCGACTCAGCCTTCTACCCTCCGTGGTACGGTAAAATGAGTATCAGCTTTCGGGCTGAGTAATAAGAATAAATGCCGATGGTGGGTGTAGACTCTGGCAGACTGTACAGGCGGACTCACAGCCTAAGTCATCTGGCTTTGTCTTGGCGCCGTTCTACATTCATCATGACAGCACCATAAACATTGTCTTGGAATTATTATTATTGCAGCTTGAAAGCCTATATTGTATTTACTTTTTGGGCCGAAAAATCAATCTTTCCGGAATAAATCCGGCAAAACGCAGCCGATCCGGACCAAATTCATATACGTGGACATGTCAAGGGGTGACTACGTGCAGGGAATATTGGGCGCGATCGGCCCATTTTGGGCAAAATGGGGGATGGGATGAGTCCTGCAGAGCCCAAGTTTTTTTGTGTGGTAATCCAGACGACCTTTCGGCAACTTCGCAACAGCCGATTTTCACCAAATTTGGTCACGAAACGTAATTCGGTGTCCCGTCGAGGAATCCGAAGAGACATTTTTGAAAATTTTCACTTTAGGGGTCATTTGCCCCCAAAATCTGAAATCGAAAGTCGGTCAAACAGGCACCTCACTCAGAGCACGTCACGGGATACACTGCAGAGAGATACTGTTTACTCTACGTTGTAGTCCAAGGAACAGGGAGTTTCAGAGATCGGTCATCTTTTTGTACGACGTACGGTTGCGCAGCTACGGGGCGTCAAAGTTGCCCAATTTTCGGACTTTGGCCTATTTTCCCTACACAAAACCCCTAAAACGTACCTTCCGGTGAACAGCCTACAGCCCCTGAGCCCAGGGGTTACATCGCAGAATGATTACGATTTTCCACGTGGTAGTCGAAGGTCCAAAGGGGTGCTTTCCGGAAGCGGCGTTTTCCTGCGACTTCTGGTAGGGGAGCTGGGGACCCCCAAACTTCCCCAAAGTTTTGTCTATGGCAAATGACTATACCCATACAGAATGCTACTACACGGTGCGTAACATCTGGACCAAAGATGTCTGAAAACGCGCAATTCTCAGGACGGATGTACGTTTCCACCAAATATCTTCGCCCCTACCTCCAAAATCACCCCAATACCCCATTTTGGGGGACCTTTCAATGCAACCTATTATACAGAGAGCTCTGCGTAAGTCGCACGTTAATGGTGCTACAAAGCTGAAACTTTACAGTTATATAGGTATAGGCAAGTACTTAGGGGTATGTCAAAATTTTTCCGCTAGGGGGCGTCCGGGGGGCGCAGGGCAACCTAATGTAAATTTGAGACCCCCTATTATCTCAGAAACTACTGCAGCTTGGAAGTTGAAATTAAAAACACAATTAGATATGGTAAAGTAGTACAGAAATTATTACATTATACAATACAACATGACGGCGGCCGCCATATTGACTTTCGACAAATGTCTATATCTCCGAGGCAGACTACGGCTAACAACTGCAAGACGGCTTTCAGCCTACATGTCGTCAAGAGCGCTAGCGACAACTACAACTTCTAGTTATTATTTTTTATTATTACACTTTCGCACGAGGCCTGTCTGTCTCATTAACCCCTCAGTACGCCACTACGTACAACTAGCAATACGTTGTATATCAATGTGAAACACGAGTACTGACACAGGATTCTGTAGCAAAGACAATGGCGCTCGAAAAACAGCGTTACAGACCGATCGTGTAAATAGATGGCTTCATAATGTAATACATGAGAGTATTCATATAAAAGTACAGCCAAACTAGAACGTTAGAGACGTTAAATCATCACCCACGAGCCACAGTGAATCGGAATGCAGCCATTTCGGTACCCAAAACAGTGATTTTTTAAAGTTTTTGGCATATTATTTTTCAGCCGAAAAATACAAACATACTTTTAGTATTTTTATTTTTCGGTCTGAACAGTCGTGCCGTAAACAGGACGTAAATGACGGAAGCAGTTTCAGCCGCTCAGCTGTCAGATAACGAAGACCAGACATCACCAGAGTGAACTGAAGGGTCAGTCAAGTGAAATGCGTAGATTTGCACCGTCGACTGTTCGTAAACGGGATTTGCGTGGCGATGCACGCTGGGCATCAGCATCGAAAGACATGAAATTAACGGACTCCGGCCATGGTATGACACATTAGCTGAAAACTGTTGTTTCTTGCGTACGATATTCGACTATTTGCGTATACTGATGTATACACGGTGGTGGTGTAGTGGTAGAGTATCGGACTCGTAACCGAGAGTTTGCGGGTTCGACTCACACCAGGTCCACTGCAAGCAACCTTGAGCAAGTTGCTAACCTACTGTGTGCTCAGGCCAACTCAGCCTCCTACCCTCAGCGGGACAGGAAATGAGTAGTAGCTACGGCTACGGGATGAAGGCCCAGTGTGGCCGATTGGGGCGATGGTGTGTCTGCTAGCTGCACCGTGGGTCCAATTGTCCGTTAGCGTGGGCAATGGATGGCCACATAATGCGCTGCGGCAGCATTTGGCTTATGCCAATCAGCTGCCACTTCGGAGATTGTAAAGCGCTGCTGGTCACGAGTCTGACTCATGTAAGCGGCGCTATAACAAGTGTCCAGACCTCTATTAACAGTGAGAGCACAGCACCAAACAACTGACTTATAGCATCAACGTTGACTAGCAGGCCTATTGAACACTAGCAGTAATGATGGACATAAGAATTTTGCATACGAATGCGCCTATTACAGCTAAATTAAACTTAACTGGATTTAACTCAGGTATAAAGCAAATGAGCATAGAAGGCAATATAAAGAAGGCCAATATAAAACCAAACCAAGGACGAAAAGAGTCAAGACTAATGAATAGCACTAACATCCGCCTTAAAAAATAAATTAATATAAAAAATAGCTCACAAACAAGAAAGCATCGAAAAAAATCTTAAACAAGAACTTACATTTCTACAATTAAAAATTTACTAAAATCCACAGTACTAATATTATGCTTAAAGCTATTCAATGAACTAAAGTCAGTATCAGCAGGCAGACTATTCCACGGTGCAACCACACGCTCGGCAAAGAAATATTTTCTAATGCCACGACTATGATTTACATACAGTTTGTACTGGTGTCCTCTAGTGACTGTAACAGGACTAAATGCAAAGAAATCGACAAAGGATAGCGTAACTAAGTCAAATACCACTTTGTGTCACATCACTAGGTCAGAGAGCAACCTCCACAGTTCGAGACTGGGCAGATTTACATGTTTTAAATGCTGACCATATGTAAGACTTTAAAGCCTGGTAGCCATTTAGTATTGTATTGCACCTTCTCAAGTTCTCAATGCATTCAATGTCACACTTATAGTATGGCGACCATGTCACTGAGTTATGTGACTCCAGAACTGGTGGAACATAAGTAGTAAAAACACAAACCAACAAGTGTAAATCGCGAGAAATGAATGAACGATATATTAGATTAACTCTTTGGTTAGCAGTAACAGTAATGCAGCCAATATGGGAACTTGGAGTAAGGTTGCTATTGATAATTACTCCGAGATCTTTACTTGTGGTGGAATAAGGCAAAGCCTGTCCATTTAGGAAAAGGCCTGTCCACTGGCACTTTGCCAGTCTGCATTACAAAGCACTTGGAGATTGAGATCTATCTGTAACTGACCAAATCGCCAATCTATCCAACGCATAAACTGATCACTAAACGACAAGTTCTTGCTCTGTATTTAATATTTCATGTGTTAACTAATATCATCTCGAATTATATGGCAATGTTTAAAATTACATAATGGTTATTTTATAAGGCAAAGCATTCCAAACTGTTGACCAGCAAAAATGTCTTTTTTTCGTTTTATTTTTCATTTTTTTGGCCAAACAGAGTTGTCTTTTTCGTTTCAGTTTCCACCGAAAAAAGAAAATGATTTTTCGATCGCTTTTATTTTTCGGCCGAAAACAGAAAATTCATTTTTGGTCAGCCACTATCGAGCTTTTACCATATTGTGCTCCGATAAAAATTTTGTGATGATATCTCAAACAATTCAAGAATTATGGCATTAATAAACACACACACACACACCCACAAACACTACTGAAAACAGTACCACATTCACAACGCTATCGCTGCACGCGTAGTAAAAAGTCCACTGCAGGAAGTGATACAGAGGAAACTGTAACTGTTCCCATACAACAACGACTGACCCAATACTAGGACAGCCACACAGAAAGTGGGTTGAGGACATCGACATCGGAGCTGGTACAGAGCTAGCTTACAAACGGAACTAGACAATTAAAGCACCAGACTCAACGGGCTAAGGTTTACTGCAAACTGTACCTGTCTGAACTGTTACAAGATTAATGATGACGAAGTTTAGTTTCAGTTTCATTTTCAAACTTTTTTTATTAAAGCTTACTACTGTAACTTCCTCATTTCCCACAATGTCATAAAATCTGTGCAAAGAGAATCTTTGCTAAAAGATTGGCATGCGATGCTGCTGTTACTAAGTACACAATTGACGATTATAAATATTTAAAATTCACTTTCAGAAGCACTTACCACCTCAAGTCTGTTTATCATCTCGTTTCCAATTTTCGAGTCGAGTTTTGTTTCAATTTCACTGTTTTTTTCTGCTCAAGTCCAGTTCCACAACTATTACTTTCCGTTTACTGTCAGCTTCGTTTCCTTTACACATGTGACACAGCGTAAAAGAAAATAATTCCAAGAATGAGCCTAAAGCAGTCTGTGGTCTAACAGAGAAGACGATAAGCAGATGACGACAGGATGGCATCGACGTCAGCAGGTGCATGCAGTCAACAAATGGATTGGACTGAATGACCAGTCGTCTTAGCATCATCATCAGCAGCAGCATCCAGCCATTGTGGTTCAGCGTCTACAGATCGCTGTTGCAGTCAACAGAGCGGCCGGTCTGGCTGGCCTGCTGACTGATTAACTGGGCCGCGGTGGGCACGGACCTACCGAGAGAGTGGGCCCGTGGACAAGATGCTGACTCACGAGACTACGACGTCAGATAACAGCACATCAGCGCACACACCGAGACACAGCCTGACTCATCCTCGCCATGCCATTGCCAGCGCATCACATCACATACACTACAGCTATAAAGGAGTCTTTATAGCGACACAACTGAACTCAACTGACCCAGTTGAACAGCGTACAGCCAAGTCAGTCGTGTTTTTGTTTATGACGTCACGACCTACAAACTGAGTCAACTGTTGTTCACACTGTCGAGCTGAGTTCAGTTGAGTTGAGTTGTGTCGCTATGAACACCCCTTTACGCGACCTAGGAGCTAGTGCAGGGCATAAAATAAGTAATAACTCGACCAAAAGTTCTTTCATTTAAATAAAATTTCAGAGATAACATGTGTTCAATATTCTTAATTAACCACAACGTTAGAAAACAGTTGTGCTTGCAGCAAAGTACCAGCTGAAGCGAGTTACCATAGCAATCTTTAACTACGCTTCATTCCACAGTTCATACTGCCTTACAAACAGAAAAGATACATCTTTTAAACAGGCAGTGTTTCTATCGGAATAATAAAATGTTCTGCGGTGTCAAAAATTACAAAACGTCTTCAAATGCTGTCTTTGAACATTGACACAGGCCCACAATCGTTTTTCCACTGTTTATTGCCCAGTTTGTTTATTACATTGTTTGAAGCCTGCCCATGCAGAAATACGCTGTTCAGATGTGTCATGTCGCTACTGTTGTTGTGAAAACCACACAGCTGGTTCTAAGCCAATTTTAAAACTTTTTATCGCAGTCAATACAGAACTGACTAAGGTCTCTCTGTGCCAAAAATAATTAGTGAATGTTGTGAATTGATGAAGTTGAAGTTATGTCATATTAATTGTAGTGGTCCGGTTTTTCTGAGACACACTGCAGAATGTCACACAATTATCATGAACAGTGAGCACACGCACATGATGCATTTGGAAGAGGTGTGTGTATGTCTGTGCGTCTCTCCACACGATAACTTGAAAACTATTGCAGATATCTGCTTTCTGCTTTGGTAAGTTACGTAGAAGGGAGAAATATCTCCAACAAGTTCGCATGTCGAGATCACAAGCCAAGGTCAAGGTCATTTTTCCGAGAGTTCAAGGTCACTCGGTAAGGTTATGAGCTATTTTGCAGCAGGTAATGAAATTAGGTGTCAGTCATGTTTAATGTTGAACAGCACACAACTTCACTGGGAACAGATAGAGAATGAAATCAAAATTATTTAAGAAGCATCGTTTTTTTTGCGATTTGCAAAAGAGCAGCGTTTTATGCAAACTTTGGTGTGAAAAGGTGAAGTAAGTCAGAGAGACTTCTGCTATGCTCCTGCATCACACTGTCACAAAATGGACACTTGATATATACTACCGTACAGCAATTCTGTCCATCCATCAGACACGTAAGCTGCATCAAAACAGCTGAACATATCAAACATTTTCTACCATAGCAGCTCTATCAATCTAGTTTTCTCACACAAACGTCGCAAAATTCCGACTGGATCACTCGCTGGGTAGCATTTATACAGTTGGGGTATTGTGGTTCTCGACCAATGTCTATCTCGCTGTATTTTGGGCTAGATTATTATTATTATTATTATTATTAAGAATGAATGTCATAGCAACATTATAGTCAATAGACTTCACGGTTGCGGCCACAGCAAAAAGCTGCAGGGAAAGTGTATAAATAAGCCACGCAGCAGTAAAGTCGTTTGACAGGCGCGATGTCAGTTGTAAGAACGCTGGAACAGTTCAGTTTTCAGGCGGCGTCGAAAAATGTCCAGTGACTCGGAAGACTGCACTGCCGTTTGCAAATTGTTCCACACACAAGCCGCAGTTGAACTGAACGCACGGCCACCGACGGTCACGTGTTCGGTGCGAGGAACATCGAGCTTGGCCGACGACGACGAGCCTAGACGCTGCCGGTATCCAACGTTGCTCGCCTGTTGGAGCTCGGCGGTGAGGTAACGCGGCGCCATGTTGTGTTGACATCGGTAAGCAAGAACTGCCAACCGGAAATTCGGATTCCTTGAAGTAAAGTAAAGTAAAGTAAAGTAAACGTGGATTTGTATAGCGCATAGTCGTGGAGCACCACCTCTAATGCGCTACCGTTTCCCGTACGTCGGCACTGATCTCCGCAAGCCAACC
>Ga0209339_1000642_pt1 | contig 13192 bp, 8 predicted proteins | sample OlaalgELextract3_FD_187376 | JGI IMG/M metagenome (GOLD analysis project Ga0209339, IMG submission 187376) | Olavius algarvensis symbiont microbial communities from Tuscany, Italy - Type A ELBA extract 3 (SPAdes) (version 2) | ecosystem: Host-associated > Annelida > Digestive system >... | reverse complement strand
GCCCACCGTAACGCTGCAACAAAATTGACAGGAATCTCGCCACGTCATGGCAACAAAATATCACACACAAAACTTGCACATTTAGTAGGTCAGGTCACAGGCTGACGTCACGAGGTCAACAAATAGGTCACAGGCTCACGTTAACATACCTGCAAAGCATGATATTATATTTGAAAATAATTAAACTACACAGCATAAATGAACCAGACCAGCTATCGGGCAGCCACACAGTCCTGACAGTACATCAATCTCACAAAATAACATGACACTTTAGACGTCAAACAGTCACATCGGTGCAATCAAAGCCGACACAAAGTGTCTGTAAATAGATGCGTGAAAGAGAAATTCACCAATAACTTAAGAATACTGTATAACAGCTTATTGACAGCATTGTACAGCGTGCAAGTATAGCATAGCAAACAACTAGCATATAACAAAGCAAATGATCTATTTTTATACATTTATACAGTACACATGCTCATCAGTAACAAAGAACAAATGCTATAGTATAGTATAGTATAGTATAGTAGGGTTTAACGTCCCACTCAACACAATATAGGTCATTCGGAGACGATTTTACGGGTCAGTGAAATATGACCCAACCAACAGTGTCATAGCACTGAAGGACAATGGTTAGTCAACCAGGCTCTGGTCCCACCAGACCCAAATCACCATGTTACAATAACACACTCAGGCAACCGCCTTCAGGAAAATCACAGTGAAATGGATCCAGTCAGACAAAACCCAATCTGACTAACCTGTAAACCACTCCAGAGAATGTGCAACAATAGAATGCAACACATTACTACAATAAGGAGCAGTTTATTAATGTTCCCTCTAACTCCAGACCAACATCACTGATTAGACGTGGCCACGGAGGATGAGGGATGATGCAGTTTTACGTCGTGCACTCCCTCTAGGTCGAGGGCTAGGACCAAGAACAAATGCTAAGCAACTCTTTAAGTCAACCCTTTAGACGGAAAAGATAATTATAGTGTCACATCAAATATTATGAGGTTGGTACATTGGCCGTTGATGGATGGGCTGTTACATTTGGTAGGCCTACAGCGAGGAGGGGCTGGGTGTGGCTGCAGCCCACCCAGGCCCCTCATTGCTGTACCTAACGTAACAGCCCATCCATCAACGGCCAGTGGTACAGTGAGGAGGGACCTGGGTGTTGCTGCAGCCCACCCAGGCCCCTCCTCGCTGTACCTAACGTAACAGCCCATCCATCAACGACCAGTGGTACAGCAAGGAGGGGTCTGGGTGTGGCTGCAGCCCACCCAGGCCCCTCCTCGCTGTACCCAATGTAACAGCCCATCCATCAACGACCAGTGGTACAGTGAGGAGAGGTCTGGGCGGGGCTGCAGCCCACCCAGGCCCCTCCTCGCTGTACCCAATGTAACAGCCCATCCATCAACGGCCAGTGTACCAAACACCATACTGCAGTATATAATGGGTCTGCTGTTCAGCGGTTTTAATGTGGCCATTAAAGGGTTCACTTGACTGTAAATATCATACACGAGATACTGGTGACAGCCAACATGCACTAGTAAACTTAGTGAAACCACTGTTAATTGAAAAAATAGTAATATTTAATAAGAAAATTCACAATTTAATATAAAAAACTGGTACATACATCATCTCAGTTCGCAGGGCTGTGAAAATATTAGAATAAAATCAGAATTTTAAACGTGTCATCTCGTAAAACGTTACATAACAACGATGATGCGCTGCTTTCGTTATTTTTTGTGAAAAAAAGATGCTATATTTTAGAGACGAAACAATTCAGTTCGCTAACATAAGATATTCAAGTGCCAAGTAACTGCAGAATCAAAATACTGACATTGAACCGACACTAACGAATGCAAACCAACACCAGGCAACATACGATGCTATATGCAGGTGAAAGTTAATGACGTCATCGGTCTAATTATTGAGTGTATAAATTTTAACAGGAAGACTGCAAAAAATTCAACATCAAAGTTCAGCATTGCCCCTTTCCAGTCAGGAAAAAATTCCTTGACTTAGCCGGACAAATGACATCTAACCGATGCACAGAGTTTGTCAACACATATTCTAATTGCATATATTTATTTCAAATCACGGCATTGAAATGGTTTGGGTCGTGAGTCAACCCACTGTCCATAACCAAAATGGTCACCATCGGTCATACAACGAACGTCCAGCTAGAAGCTATGATACCAAAGTGTACTATTACTAGCACATTATAACGGTTGTCTTACGACAAAATCTCTGAGACTACACAAATTTCCAGACAGAAGAAATTCCCCGACTTGTCCCTGACGTTTTGCATGTTCCCCGACATTGACCTGGACCACTTTTGAATTCCCAACTTTTCTAGATTTCCAGGTTTTCCAACAAAATGTGGTAACACTGAATGTTGATTGCAGAAAGTTTTAGTGATGTGCACGTCGCTTAGATGCAGAGTTATGACATTACCCTCTTAAATAACAAGCCACATTAGCCTTAGCCAATATATTCATCACGCGACACAGATACATATTCATTAGCCGACATAAATACATATCACAAACAAGAGCACTCAGAGAGCGCAAACTCCGCCAAGGCCGAAATGTGAACTGAAACTGATCAACGATTTGAATCCGGATTAATCCTGATCCAAATCCGGATGTCTGCAGGCTCGCTCACAAAGTTGTGGTTTCATTGGCTTGTCGGTGTCAGTCATTTCGCCAAATTTCACAAAAATCGGCAGATAAGAAATGTATGACAAATGGTAAGAATATCCTAAACTTTCCTAGTCCACAACAGTGGAATAAACAGAAAAGTGATCCACAATCCACAGATCCGGCTCAACACTAAAATATAACCACCTCTTGAGGGCCAACCCTTGGCAACACCTACCACGTTTGATCAATGTCTGTTTCCGCGTTTGTGAGTTATCCTGCTCACATACAGAACGAACGACAGACAGACGGAATGACAGAACGAACAAAAACATAACTCCGCCAGCCTTGATGGAGTAACAACAGGCAGACAGCAGTCTACAATAAACGACTACTGCATAATTCAACGTTCAAACCTAGAATTTAATTCTTTCTTTTGTCAACAGTAGATAAATGAAGTAGACAGACGTCACATTTTGAAGAACAAGAATAAAGTGCCACCACAAAGTTCTGGAAACTGTGACTACATCAAAACAGCTGACGAGATACATTTTAACTGAACTTAAACCAATGACCGTGTGTAGTACTGACATCCTGTCTTACAGCAAACATAACGTAAACTAAATCTACTCAAGTTTTTTTATACTTTTAATTAGTAAAACACTTCCAAATTATATTTACTTTTTGGCATTTCAACCTCCATCACAGAAGAAGTTTGTGGACAACAAGGACAAGCCGTGAATCGTGATGAGGGCAGCCATCAACTCAGTCACACATACGTCGTACCAAGAACCAGAAGAACTAGTACTCAGCTACTGATGAAGGACTCTCATAGAGGTCGAAACATCGGAAAGGGTGACCAGTATCCAATGTAAAATTCCCTGATGGTTCGCGGCACTCCTGCCCACGATAAGTGTTACTCATATCAAGCTTGTACTACTAAATACCGGTATGGATGCAATTATGCAGCTGACAACAGACAGTTTTAGGCGACTTTTCCCTGACAAGATTTTTTTTTAAATGACGCTTCCCCAACGTTTCCCTGACAGCTGTCAAAATCCCCGACATTTCCAGGTTTTCCGTACAAGTGGTCATCCAGTAAATATAATTTCATCCTGTTTTACTAACTTCAAGCAAAAATGACAGTTCCAATCAGATGTATTCATTCAGCATAAATCCAGTTGTACTACTACTACTTCTACTACTGCTGATACTAATTACAACTCTCTCTGTGCACAACGCTTGACACAAAAACGCATCGAGTCACACACGCACAGTCTAACTGCGTGTGACTCGATGCTGACAGGTACTGACTAAATCTGCAGTAAAGCACATCCACAGAGAGAGCATGTTTCTAACTCTCACTCAAAGCCAAACACAAACCTGTTGATATGTGCACTGGCCACTATCATCGTACCTAGCAGTGCCTTATCAGGCAGACGGCCTGCAGGAATACATGTCAAGGTACATGTTTACGGCAAATTTCTATAAATTTCTTGGCAGAAGGGTTAACAGTAATAAATTCCATCTTTATAAGAAATCGGACAATTAACCCTAATGGTGAATAACATATATTAAAGTAAACGGCAACAGGCAGGGTGTCCTGAGCCGACGAGCCGATACGATACTAGAACACGCCCGCATGGACTCGCAAGCTAAGAACGCGCCCAGTCAACAAGCAGTGCAGTAGTGAAGCTCATGAATATTCATAACGAGTCATTGAGTGAGTCGACGTATTGTCTCATGGCTGATTGACACTCGGTCGACGCCCACCGCTCACTCAGCAGCTGACATTCTGCCATGTTGACGAGCTCTAGGCACCGGCGACGACGTCCTTGTACCAGCGCCTTGGTCATCTCCAACACCTGTCAATCACAGCGCTCACACTGATGCTACATCAACACCTGTCAATCACAGCGCTCACACTGATGCTACATTAACACTTGTCAATCACAGCGCTCACACTGATGCTAAATGAACACCTGTCAATCATAGCGCTCACACTGATGCATACTTCTCATCACAGTTTATCAGTGCTGCCACCTAGTGGCTGCCAGTGCCGACGATTCAGTTTGATTGCTAATACGTGTGCATTACAAATGTCTGGACCACGAGGACGATGACAACCACAACCACAACATCCGCAACACAAACGACAACATCCGCAACACAAACAACAACATATGCAACACAAACAACATCTGCAACAACAGCAACAAAACTACTAACGAAAAAAACACGTATTAACAGCGAAATCACACATCTAAAACAGCCCATCATAACACTAAGTTCCAGTGAAATGTGCTCAGTGATTCTGTACACAGACGACAAACCAAACTGATCGCATAACCTCCGCGTTGGTGAAGGTAATTATTACCTGACTGAAGGTGTGTAGCATCACAGGTGACAATTATTACCTGGCTGAAGGTGAGTAGCACTACAGGTGACAATTAATACCTGGCTGAAGGTGTGTAGCACTACAGGGACAACAGTTACCTTGGCAGACTGTGAAGCAAGGTTCTGTACTCGTGGAATAACTTCCTGCATCATGTTCGTCGGCCAGAACACCTGTGACAGTAGTCCAGCCTGACACGCCTGCAGCGCTGTGATCTTACGTCCACACAACAGCAGCTCATTCGCCTGCACACAACAACTGAAATAAGCTGTACTCAAATGGCACAAACCACAACAAGGCACGGCAGTATTATAAAATACCCTATCTCCAAAGGCCGCTGCAGTAAGTAAGTAAGTAAGTAATAATGCACTGAGTAAGGTGACACTATCATGTCAAAGACATTGCAGGAGCACCGTACAAAATTACACAATAAAAAACAAAACAGAAGCGCCGACAGTCAGTAGTCGCGGCAGACAACAGCTATATGATTACCTAGTGCCTGCAGTGGTGCCCTCTGGTAAGTGACAATGTATCGCTGGCCCGTCGCACTTATTCTGTTGCTGCTCTATCCACCTGGAACTCTGTACCTGCTGACATTCGACTGTGCGAAAACACTCTCACTTTCAAACGTCACTTGAAAACCCATCTATTCAAACTCACTTAGTCCTCCTGTGCTGCATCAAGCGCCTCTGTATCTTTGAACCTAAAGGCACTATACAAATCCGTTATTATTATTTATTATTGTTATTATCGTATACAATGCCCATCTCCTACAAGTGAAAAACTGATTCTAGATTCACACCCAGATGCGGATCAATACAGAAACTTGATCAGTAAGTTCTAGAGGGTCACGGCTTGCCACTGTTTGGCTGACGTCTGTTAACACGTTTGTGAGTGTTATCCTGCTCACAGATAAACAGACAGACACAGACAGACAGACACACACAAACAGACAGACACAAACAGACAGACAGACACAGACAGACAGACAGACAGACAGAGAGACACAAACAGACAGAGAGACACAGACAGACAGACAGACAGAGAGACACAAACAGACACACACAGACAGACAGACTCAAACAGACACACACAGGCAGACAGACAGACAGACAGACAGACACAGACAGACAGACACAAACAGACACACACAGGCAGACAGACAGACAGACAGACACAGACAGACAGACACAAACAGACACACACAGGCAGACAGACAGACAGACACACACAGAGAGACACAGACAGACAGACAGACACAAACAGACAGACAGACAGACACACACAGACAGACAGACAGAGAGACACAAACAGACAGACAGACACAAACAGACACACAGACAGACAGACACAGACAGACAGACAGACACACACAGACAGACACACAGACACAAACAAACAGACACAAACAGACAGACACAGACAGACAGACAGACAGACACAAACAGACAGACAGACACAGACAGAGAGACAACAGTGATAGCGTAACTCCGCCTTGGTGGACTAATCTTCTTCTTGTATGCAGGTGGAGTACTGAATGCAGGTGATAAAACAACAAGTAAGGACAGCGACTCACCATGGCAGATCCAAGAATCTTTGGTAGAGTGTACGAAGCACAAGCCTCCGGCGTCTGACACAGCCTGGTGTAGGGACAACAGAAGCTGGCTTTGTCACTGGCGTATACCACGTCACAGAGGGCAAGCAGTGCCATGCCGAACCCCACGGCAGCACCATTGACCGCCACCACCACTGGCTTGGGAAATGTAATCAGGGTGTTCACAAAATCACTGTAAAGTACACAAAATGCCAGCTTATTACAGGTATGGTACGGTATAGTATAGTATGATAGTAGGGTTTAACATCCCACCTGACACAATATAGGTCATTTAGGGGACGAGTTTATACCAGTTAAATGACCCAACCAACAGTGTCATAGCAGTGAAGGACGATGGTTAGTCAACCACGTCAAGGGCCAATCCCACCAGTCTCAGCTCATTGAAATGTAAAGAATAAAGATATAACCAAAAAAAATTACCATGTACATGGTAGAATTGACCAAAGACACAGAGGCGCTTGGAGGACAGAGAGCTAAGCCAAGCAAGATCAAAGTCCGATACAGTCGACCAACCTGTAAGAACTGCTCGTACCTTTGTGCACCATTATAATAGCACACAATACTGTAACACAGTTTTATAAATATTCCCCTTCCTCCAGACCAACATCACATCACATCAGTGAAGGTAAGGCGGCTTACTGTAGGACAGCCTTAAATAGTTGTTAGTACACGAGTCAACTCTCACCTAAGTGTGTGACCCCACAATCCGGCAACCGGGTTTCAACCTTCCTCTGCAACAGTGAACCGTTTTCGCACGGAACAGGGACACTGCGGTGCGTGCAAAAGGAAATGGCGACTTACAGGCACTGATCTGTGTCCTTGTGGCAACACCCAGACGATGTCTGACATTGTCGAATCCTGTCCCCTGACAAAACTGAATGGTAGCTTATCTCGGCTACACTCTGCCGATGAAGATGCTATTTCGTGGCTGACCAATTATGGTTCATGACACGTATACAAGAAGAAGAAGTACATGAGTCAATGCTCTGACGTTTACATTATGTACAATGATCAATCAAAAAATGTTGGTCGACTTTAAATTTCGTTTTGCGTAAAAAAATAGTAATTGTTTTGAGTGGCTGGCCTCCAGAAAAGCACAAAATTGTAAACAATAAACATAGCCACATGCACTGCATCGAAAACGAGGCTAAGCACATCGAACGACCGGCGATGACGGGTAGTTTTACATTCTTATTCTAAACTCTTGTTTGGTAACAATGTTTGCAAGTTGTTGGTGTGGTAAATCCACATCCGAATTCAAATCCGTGCGGATGTTGAATGTGAAATCTGTATCCAACGGAAGTGGATTTCAGCTGGCTCCATCACGTCATTACTGCTAAGTGCAGAGAGGAAATGTGTCTAGAGTGGCTGAGTGTCAGACAATGACGCACGCCAGTAAGATTGACTGACCGCAAACAGTCTGACATGGTCTTGGCGGCCACCCGCCGGTCAGTGCACTCAGTCAGTAAGTAATGAAGATCGACACCAGAGCAGAAGACGTTTCCAGAGCCGGTGAGCAGCAGAACGTGGCTGTCATCGCACCGGGCGTTGTGAAGCGCATCCAGCAGCTCATGAAAGACCTGCAGACACAACCACAAACTGGCAATCACACAACAGACGTCACCTGTCAAACCAATGACATATCTAACCCAGTCGCTGGCTGCCATGTACGCCTCATAAACGTCTTGTTGTTATCTAACTATACAGCACACAGCGACCCTCAGCCTAATAAATCTGATGTCATTTCATTTGATAAAAGATACGTCCAATGGGCAACCCAAACTCACTGCTATAATTTGGGCATATTATGCGCATGGACGACAACGCAGATGCCAAGAGGATCCTGTTAGTCTCCCTTCCGGCAGACTGGAGAAGACAACTAGGTCATCCCATCATCATCATTTTCGTTAATATTAACATTCCCCGCATCACGTGGCTCAGCACCGTCCAACAGGATCTGAAACAACACCACCTCACGCTCCCAGAAGCAGCAGATTTGGCTCAGAACCGCACGCTGTGGAGGATGATGTCGACGTATAGCGCTACGCAATCTTAGAGTTGCATGGTGATTGGTGCATACGTCACTTGTTAATTGTAATTAAGACGATCTGTGTAGACGCTCTATGACCACTAGGTAGGGCTATCGGATAACATAAACAGAACTGAAATTGGTTGAGAACTGTGGAAGAAGCAATTTATGTAAAATGTTGACGAACGGATGCTTCACCATAACAATAACTCATCTGGTCTGACAGACCCACACGAGCCAAAAACAATCTAAATGGTGAATTTCATACTTTTTGGAATGGATGCTCAACACTTGCAGTTTCACCGAAACCCTATTACATGACAGAAACATTTGTCCGAGGGCTGATATAACTGAGCTTATTTTTCAGTTCTGTTTATGTCTAAGAACACCGAATTAAGAACAGTAAATCCACCCTTGTTCTTACTGTACTGTAGGGGACACACAACAATGGCATAGTCGGGTTTAACATCCCACTCGACACACTGTAGCTCATTTTGGGTACAAAAAAACATGCGACAAATGCAAAAATTTCAGGGTGTTCGAAGGAAGCCGTGCACGTTACCACCAGTTGGTGGTAATTTTTGACCCTGCTTAAGCAGGGTAAATTTTTCTCATTTTTACCATTCGACTTTGTTGTCGGGATCTTAGAATACTGGTCTATCTCATGACTGGTTACAATATCCTTAATTGATAACTAACTCCAATGTAAAGGAGTTGTTATTTATTATTCCTTTACGTAAGAAAGATAAAGCTTTTTGCTTCTGTCTTTGGCCCTTTTCAAGGAGGATATAGCCCTTCACCTTTGTCGTTGGGTTTTTGGTTAATTAGGGGCAGCGCATTGGGCCCAATCGGCGGCCTCAGTGCCAGACAGTTTAACAGCTGTCTGCCCCGTATAGAAGATGAAGATGCAGTCTGTTAGTGCTACACTCACACTGGCTAATCACGGCAGACGTGCATTTGCTTACGCCAGCCAATCAAACTGGAACTCACTTCCTGCCCACCTCGGAGACAACAGTCTTTCTCTCTCCACTTTCAAACGCCTCCTCAAGACCATTCTCTTCTCTTTCTAGGCGATCGTGATTGTACTGCACAGTATAACTGTTGTCTGCCTACAACTACTGACTGTCGGCGATTCTGTCGTTTCGTTTTTCTTTTCTTTTTAATTTTGTACAAGCCCCTGCAATGTCTTTTCAAGACGTGATAGTGTCACCTTAATCAGTACATTGTTACTTACTTTCTAATAACACCTGGAGAATGTTTGAGGTTCTTTTAAAATGCGGTATACAAATCCACTGTTTATTATTAGGTTATTATGAATCAAAATATAAAACTGTTGCTCAGTGTATAGCTGCCGTACGTTGGGGTTGACAGCATTCTTTGCTCGCGTGTGTGACACAAGCGATACGTGCATGTATCCACGCATCTTGCGTATGACGATCTCCTTGAACCGGTATGCCAGTTCAGTCTGCCTCACGCTGATACGACGAGCTGATTCACTGTGTGGCGTCGACGACTCGCTTCCGCTGTCGTCGTGGTAACGCTGGATGATGCTGACGTCGTCACGACAACACTCCGGCTTCTTGATGTCGTTGACATGGTAATGCTTGATCTTATTGCTGCTGCCGTGGAAATGCGTTGCCCCGTCGCCTCGGTCGTGGCAATGCTCAGTCTTCTTGCTGTCGGCGGTTGACGACGGCAGAGCGGGAGACGGTTTCGGATGCTGCTGTCCGTTGCCGTTCTCGACGACCACAACACCACAAACACTCGGCAGTCGTGTCACTGAAGACGGTGTTGTGGCATGTGTGGCGATCGACGAGCAGTCGTTCAGCCGAACTTCTGTCAACCAAACCCATCGCACTACAAGTTGAAATACAACTGTACGACCTAGACAGCACTCCAAAACTAAGTGAAGTCGTTAAAAAAATTTACTGGCAAGGAGAGCATGGAGCAATGTAGGACAGCCACTGGGAAACCATACAGGGTTCCCACTCTTTATGAAGAATTAAATTCCCTAACTTTCCATGACCATGCCCGTAATTTTTCCCTGACCAAATTAACATGCAACAGCTACTTTTCTCTACACTTTAGTCGGCTCCTCCTCCCCTACACCGACTCCCTGTGCTATCATTACCTCATTTTAAACCACTGAGAGTGAAAAGGCACAGAAGCATGAAGAAAATAACAAACTGAGTGCACTTACATTAACGAGTAGCTACTTTGCCCTGAAACGTAGACAAAAATCGCTGTTTTCGTTCGCAAGCTACCAAAATTCCCTGACCACCAACAACATTCGCTGACTTTCCCTGACTCTCAGTGACTTTCCAGGTGAGTGGGAACATTGCCATATATTTCATTCCACCTGCATGATTGGGTAATTTCATTTTCAACCGACTAGACATAAAGCTCCCACACTGTGCAGCACTCAGTTTCATCCCAGTGCTGATTGGCCTGATGTGCAGAATGTATGCATAGTATTTTAATATTTGACTTACAGCAGGCAGCAGATAACCCCAACACCCAACTGACCGTGAAAATTGTACTTACTGTATTCTAGTTTTACAAAACTGGATTCGTATAAAATTTACTACAACAGTTGCACAATCAAGTGGCGAACATATTGAGTGAACTGCTGCATTTCATTACTTTTACTGGTGGTACCGTCCACCAGACGTTCAACACTCGGTGACCGTGCCTTCCCAGTGGCTTCGGCACGTGCGTGGAACAGCCTGCCATTGTCTGTCAGGAATGCACCGTACTTTTCCGGTAGTCCTTTGACAATGACTAGGCGATCGTGACTGTACTGCACAGTATAACTGTTGTCTGCCCGCGACTACTGACTGTCGGCGATTCTGTTGTTTGTTTGTTTTTCTTTACTTTTTAATTTTGTACGGTGCCCCTGCAATGTCTTTGACGTGATAGTGTCACCTTAATCAGTACATTGTTACTTACTTACTTTTACTTACTTAGATCCTATGCACAAAACTCACAAGACAGAAAAATCACTGTACATAAAGAGAAAAATTACAGCTGTTGGTTGCAATACCTGCTTTGCAGTTGGTATGTGCAGCTGACAGATTTGCAGGTTTAAATTTAACATCTGTGTCTCCACTGACTTTTGGCTGCTTGCTCTCTGCTGTACTAATCTTGCTCTTTTTTATGCCATTGACAACCACCAGTTTCCTCCGCTTTTTCTCGGAACAACCACTCAACTTAGCATCGACGTCAGAAGATGCGTTACTATGGTCCGTTGCTAGGGAGTATCGAACATCAGCATCCGAGTCGCTGTCCTCATATTTACACTTGACGATGACTGACTTCTGTTCGCCCAGTTTACAGTCCATAAGATTGGGCAGTTTCAAGCACTTCGCTGGATTCTTTGACCAACTTCTTCGAGGCACTTTGTCGGAAAGCAGTAATCGCTTTGCAAAATGTTTCTGCCGTGCAATGGCTTGCGTCCCAGTGCCGTAAAATGTCAACGGTTTATGCACAGTTACTCTGCTCGCACACAACGGCGATGAATTATTATTCACTATAGAATTACTTTTTAAACTTTCTGAAGAAACACTGTCAACACGGTTGCATGAAGTATGCCGTACATCAGCATTGCAGCTCTTACACTTTAAAGCTTTGTCGGCGGATTCTACATTGTTGCTCTTATGTCTTGCATCGGCATCTTCTCCAGTATCACGATTCCGTTTACGTCGGAACGACACTGTTGACGACAGACTTCGACGTTTACTTAGGTACGCATCCACCGCCCGCTGACCAACCTTTGACACTTCAAACTGCTTAATAAGAGCAGTTCCGACAGAAAGTTTGGTACGCAGCTTATCAGCTGATATCCATTTCTCTCGACACTTACGACCGCATTTTAACTTAAATTTCAAAAGATATTCCAGAGGCTGATCTGGCAAATGACGCTTCTGCAGTACAAGGTACGCCTGAAACACAGTAATAAACTTAAATGAAACAGGTAACAAAAATAGATGATATATTACAGTGTTCTGATGTGGTAATCTTTCCAAGACGTTCACCCAACACAACACAGCCGAGTCATGCCCCATAAATCCCTACATTGTCTCCTATCTGTTGCCATCGTCAGTACTTCAGTACACCATTCAAATGGCCATATCAACAGCACAACAAACGTAGACAAATATGACAAATAATGTTATAACAACCCAGCTAATATGGCTATATCCAGGAATAGCCCCCGGGTGGGTCTATTACTTTAGACCCACAATTGCAGCATTTGCCATAACTGGCACTAACCCTTACTTCTGAGCCCTAACCGACCCACGAGGCGGTATAATGCTTGAATAAGTACTATAATACTATAACTGGCACTAACCCTTACTCCTGAACCCTAACCGACCCACGAGGCGTGCGGGTATGCTTAACGTACCAGCACGCGGGCACGCTGACGGTGCCTTGGACCAGAATACCAAACAGTAAGCGAGCGAGTACATAGCCGCCGCCTATTATACTATCCAGGAATAGCCCCC
>Ga0209339_1000641_pt1 | contig 13200 bp, 1 predicted proteins | sample OlaalgELextract3_FD_187376 | JGI IMG/M metagenome (GOLD analysis project Ga0209339, IMG submission 187376) | Olavius algarvensis symbiont microbial communities from Tuscany, Italy - Type A ELBA extract 3 (SPAdes) (version 2) | ecosystem: Host-associated > Annelida > Digestive system >... | reverse complement strand
GTCAGAGATGACGTCATAGGGTGAGTAAGAGGGTGAGTAATAGGCTAAAATTGCTGAGGTAAGTGAGTTTAAATGAACAACTTCCCTTCTACTCACACATTTTGGAGGTCCATTTTCCAGTGACAAGACTAGACGATTATGGTCTACAGCTGCTTTATTCAGCTGAGTCCAGTGTAAGTGATAGGAGTGGACAATTCAAAAAGCACTGCGAAATGAGTGAATAGTATGGCGTATACTCAAATGTTGAGGAGCAGCTCGTGTCTGAGGCGCCGTGTGGTACTGAGTGTGTGGTTTATGGGCAACTTTCAAAACGGATAGTTTGAGATAAGTGATAAGAACAAGCGACGCTGACAACACAAGTTGTTCGGTGTGTTTGTGTGTTTAGGTGAAGTTTCTCTATGACGAGCGTGATAACAACGACGCCAGAAGCTGCCTACTTGACGACGGCATGAAGGAATGCCAAGGACCTGCACTTTGGGTCTATAACAACGCAGTATTTACTGACACAGACTTCGAGAACATCACGAAGCTCGGGGGTGCGACGAAGCTATCACGGACTGATCAGATCGGTCGCTTTGGTCTCGGCTTCAACGCTGTGTACAACTTGACTGAGGTGCCTTGTTTCCTCAGTCGTCACAGCATTGTCATATTTGACCCGCACGGCACTCATCTCGGCCGATGCATCCGCGACCGCTCTCGGCCCGGCGTTCGAATTGACCTTCGCCGGCACAGGAGAAGTCTGCGGCGCTTCGGCAACCAGTTCAGGCCATGGGACGGCGTGTTTGGCTGTCATCTGCTACAATCAAACGCAAAATCTGCAGATGTTGGGGACTCATACGAGGGTACTCTGTTCCGGCTGCCACTGCGTACTGCGACCCAGGCGGCATGTAGTGAGATCTGCAGTCGTCCGTATACTGACCGCGACGTACGTGACCTGCTCCAGATGTTGTCTGAGGCTGCAGAATCGATCTTGATGTTTGCACAAAACGTGGTCCGCATCAGTATTTATCACTTGGCAAAGCGTGCCACTGTCGCTCAAGACCCAGTCCTAGTGTTCTCAGCTGAGAGAAAACTGGATCGTGTTATTCGGGAGCTTTCACCTTCCGTCAGTTTACCGCCGTCTGTCGCAACTGATGATCTTCAGACCCGCGATCTTGTGGTAAACTCGTCACTGCTAAAATCATCAACATACGTACTTGCCAGTCTAAGGGCTGGAACTACCGTGGAAGAGTTGGATACGCCAGACGCTTCCTTGGTGTGTACTATAAGTTTTGCTGTGACGTCGAAGGGCGCCAGTGTTCTTGATCGACCTGCAGCCAGTGTCAGTCAGACGTGGCTTATCTGCACTGTGATGGGCGTTGAAGAGTCGCTAAAAATGTCGCTGCAGGAAGATTTTCTTCTACCAGCCGCTGCCGTTGCTGTGCGTCTTGATCCTAGTGACGTTAGTTCATACACGCCACTTGCTTTAGTCGATTCGGTCACATCCAATCCATTTGGTTCACTGTTCTCGTTCATGCCACTTCCAATTCGCCTTGGGCTTCCAGTGCACGTGAACGGCTGCTTTGCAGTTAGTTCCAGTCGCAAGCAACTGTGTCAGCCGAATGAAGATGATCGATTTGACCTCCGACCTGCGTGGAACCATGCGCTTTTCCGCGATGCCGTCTGCAAGGCTTACATCCGTGCACTTGCTGACATCACGCAATTGTGTTCTGGATATGCATCAGTTGATTTTCATGCTCTCTGGCCAAATCCACAGTTCAGTGAAACGTTGTGTGATCCTCTTCTGTCTGCATTCTACTCCGAGGTTTCCTATTCGAGCAACCAGTTTGATCTGTTGTCCGATGGCAACAGTTGGGCTGCAATGAAGGACACGTTGTTTCTGGAGACCATCTATGCTACATCACCGACTGGGCCACTGGCTCTTGCAGTGTTTCAGGAATGTGTTTCAGACTCTGGAAAGATCGTGTGTACTTTTCCCAAATGGTTGACTGAAGCTTTTGTTTCAAGTGGTGTGGCTGACAATTTAACCGATAACGTCTTTGATGTGACGCGGTTCTTCAGTGACGTATTTATACCGAACATTTCTGAAATTGCTGCTGAAAAGAGGGACCAGTTGTTACTTGATGCCATTCGGAAGAATGAAATAAGTCTTCAATCAGTCCTTCAAAACAATGCATCAATTCCATGTTCTCCAGATGGATCAATTGTTGAGCATCCATGTGATCTTGTAGATCCTATGTCAATGTTAGCTCAAATGTACCGTCCAGAAGATTCACGATTTCCGTCAGAAGTATTCTGTAGTCCTGATATTCTCCAGTTGTTACGAGGTCTTGGTATGAAGCATGAGCTGGGTGATGTTACTTGGCAAGAAATTGTTGACCGAACAGAAGAAGTTGTTTTAATATCTGATGATCTTGTTGCACGACAAACTGTCACTGGACTGTTGAATGTAGTTGCACAGAAACTAATCGTTGATCAAAATTCTGCTTCCAACTCAACGAACGTCAGTCTTTCAGTTATCCAGAATGCAATGACTCATGTGCCGTTCTTGCCTGTAATGCTGAAACCGGATTTGTTCCCACTCCCATGGTACACGGCCGAAAATTCCCGGATGTGCCCTGTTGAGTTGCATGCTTCTGAGTGCAGGGATCTGGTGTGCTGTGTAAGACCTGTAGCCGACGCTGGTGTTTTTCCAAAATCACTGCCAGACTGTGCACAGCTCGAGTCATTCCTTCAGATCAGTGCCACGAACAAGTTTCCGTCAGTTGACGACGTTCTGGAGCAACTTCACGCCGTTGTCAACCATGTCGTGAAGTGTGGAATTCCTTCAGCTGTAGAGCAGTTTGACGACTTTCAACGAGTAGTAACTCGCGTTAGTGACGTTTTGCAGAGTAACTGCAATGACGTCGTGTTGCGGAAACGCATTGGCGATAGCCTGTGTGACACCCCGTTTATCCTTATTTGTGGACAGCTAGTGCGTTCGAGCCAGGTAGCATTTAATTTCATGCACAACTGTTTGCCATACCTGTGTGGAGTTCCGGAAACTCAACGGCAGAGGATTGGCGACTTGCTGACAGTGGCGGGTGTACGCGACCATTTTGACACGACGGCCTATGTCTCAGCTCTCAATTCAATGAGAGAGAAGTACGATTCGACACCCCTTGTCAGTGACTCGCTCAAACTTGCTTTGCAGCTGGCTAGTTTACTTAACGATGCGATGACTGAGCAGAAGGTCACAATGGCCGAAATAGTGAGTGCCGGTGAAACTATATACATTCCCGATGCTGCAGGGGTGCTGCGTTCTGCTGCCGAACTCTGCTACAATGAGCCGGACTGTGGCTGGCTGCCTGCAACCTCAGTTGGTGATGGCCACGAGGACGAGGAACTACTGGAAAGTGGATTTTCACATCCGCTGATTCCATATGCCATGTCACGCCAGCTCGGGGTGAGCACTCGTAGACATGATATGTTGCGGAAACACTCGCGGGGTCTTGGCTTTGGGCAGCGGGAGCGACTGACTACTCGACTGCGTCGTATCTTGGCTGCATATCCATGCCACCGGGAACTTATGTATGAAATGCTACAGAACGCTGACGACGCCGGCGCCTCCACGGTCCACTTCATCAAAGACCCTAGACAGCATGGCGTTGAAAGACTTTTTGATCCAGCATGGAAGTCCATGCAAGGACCTGCCCTCTGCATATATAACGATCGTTCATTCACCGAAGCTGACCTTGACGCCATTCAGAGACTTGGTGAGGGTAGGAAAGGCACTGATCCCAACGCCACTGGACAGTACGGAGTCGGATTCAACTGTGTCTACCATCTGACTGATGTGCCCTCATTCCTCACTGGGGGTCCTGATCCTGGAGGAAGTTTGTGTATCTTTGATCCGCACGCGAGGTATGTTCCAGGAGCAACGTGTGACGAGCCTGGACGCAGGTTCGCGGAGGTTCCTCGACTGCGCAAGATTTTCACGGACGTCTTTTCATGCTACCTGGAGGACTGCGGGTTTGACCTCACCAACGGGACGATGTTTCGACTACCACTGCGGAACGAAACCATGGCCGAACATTCAGAACTCTCAGACCAGCCAGTGACTTTAGACACCGTTGACGAGCTGTTTAAGAACCTACGTCCAGAGATATTTGACAGTCTTTTGTTTCTCAACTCTGTCCAGTCAGTTCACCTCTCAGAGGTGGATAGTTCCACTGGTCGCCTAGTCAACACATACACAGTACAGGCGCTGATGTCGGAGCAAGACGCCAAAGCCAAAGAAGAGTTTGTGCAAAATGCGAAGACGGTTTCCAAGGCGATTGTCTCTGGGCTGCTGCAACTGTGTGATATCTATGAGCGGAGTGTGACATATGCAGTGACGTTGTCTGATAATCAAGGCTGTTGGGAGAAGTGGTTAGTGTCGCAGAGGTTTGGATTTGGTGGCGAAACTGAAATCCCGTCAGCGGTTGACGAGGCGTTTCGTCGTGGAGACTTGATGCTGATGCCACGTGGGTCAGTTGCTGCTCTTGTGGACGCATCGGATCCACGGAAAATCCAGTCTCGCCGTCGTCGAGTCTCTTGCTTTCTGCCGCTGCCCATGAAAAGTAATCTGCCAGTCAGTATAAACGGCCATTTCGCTCTCGATCACGAGTCTAGACGTAATCTCTGGCACGATGAGATCGGTGGATCGAAATCACTGTGGAACTCTTTACTCTTCGGTCACGTTGTTGCTTCGTCGTACATTGCCGTTCTGCAGTCCGTTTCTCATATTATTGGTGACAAGATGGCGGCTGGCGATGAAGCCGTGAAACGATATCACTGCTTGTTTCCCAATCTTTCGACCGGTGTTAGCGGTTACTGGTTAACTCTTATGGAGGCAGTGTATCGTGGTATTGCGCGTTCATCGCTGCCAGTTCTACCCGTTGTTAGAGCCCCCATCAGTGAGCAGTTTCTCCAGACTGGTAAAGACTCAAACGACGACGTCAGTACGGTTGAGTGGTATGCGGTTCAGGATGATCAAACCAGTGCTGTTTACTTTGATAATCTCCTGCAAAGTTTCTTCGAGTCAGACTCTGTTTCAGCAATGTCTAAGTTATCTCGATCTCGTCTGGGATCAAGTCGAGCACCGCTGCAGCCTCCAGCAAGTGGGGACATACTCCGACGTGTCCTTTTGGCTGTTGGATTTCCTCTGGTTTCGCTTCCGAGCTTCGTCTGCGAAAGTTTTCGCTACGCTGGTGTTGACGTCAGCTACGTCACTCCAGCGTCTGTTGTCGACTTTCTTGCTTCATCTCAGTGTCACGTCGCCGACTCATTGCCCGTCAGTATATCCGACTCGAAGCTGCACAGCGACGCCAATCTCAAGTTGATTCTCACTTTCTGTCTGCAGGACACCGACTATGCCTCACAACATCTCGACGGCTTGCCACTGCTCATGTGCCACGACAGTCTTCTGCGTTCGTTCTCGGTTACTGAACCCGTGTATCGCACCGATCACTTTGATCTGCTGCCTGGTCTCAAACACAAGTTTCTCCATCGATTTGTGCATGAATCTCATTTCAGCGACAGCGTCTGGGACAACTGCCCCGTGTTTTCTTGTTTCACTGTTGAGTCGTTTGCGGAACTGCTACCTGCAGTTTTACCTGTGAAAATGTACGGGCTGCCAAACGAACGCGCATTGCGATCCGGTGAACAAAACGGACCACCAACTGGCACATGGCTAGCAAAACTGTGGACCTTCTTGCGGTTGGAATACGAGCAAAAATGCAAGGAACTTGGCGCTGATAGGGTAACTGCCGAGGAAATAGTGCAACCGCTTGATGACTGGTGTTTACTACCGGTGAAGGTTAGTTTGACAAACAACAATGTGACTTCTGGTGCAAACTGTGACTGGGACAAGTTTCTGGTGCCTGTCAAATGTGCCAAGGTGGTACTCGACTACAGTCAGGCGGGTATAATGAGTCAGCCAGTCCGACGATGTCTGACGAAACTCGGCGTTCCAGAACTGGACACTGATGTCCTAGAGGTGTCGTCCAGTCGACATCAGCTGAATATTAACTCTTCATTTCCACGGCTACTCGTTTCCACTCTTGATGAACCGCGAACAATAATCAAAGCTCTTGATCACGCGTCTACCACGCAGGCGTCGCTGTTGAATCGAGATGAGTGTTTCATTCTATTAAGGTACTTCGCCGACCTTGTTGACACGTGGCAAGATGATGTAGATCTACGCACGATGCTACGCTCTGTCTGTATCCACGTTACTGTCTCTGGCGATGTCGTCTCACTGTCAGGTGCTGATCAGGTATATACACTAAATGAGAGTGTGGCCTCGCAGTGCGATCTTGATGCATGGAGACTTCGTTTTGGAACCATCTTTCTCCTCCACAATCAAGCTCTGGTCCACCTCTATGAAGTCCTTGGTTGTAGGTCGATATCCATTTTACAGCTGTACGTAGATTTTATCTTTGTTGAGTTTCACACCTTCGACCCGCCAGCCCGCCAAAAGTATCTCGAGTTTCTCCGAGACGTATACTTGCCACGAGCCTCGGTTAGCGATCGGGTCACAGTGCTGACAGCATTACGAAAGCTTGAATTCGTTGCTCGAGCGGACGGCTGCTATTGTTTCCCCGAGATGTTGTGTGACCCGTATCACGCAGTCTTCAAACAGATGTTGGCCAAGGATGACCTGGCCTTCCCCGCTCCGCCTTTCAACGAGTTTAAATGGCTTGAGCTGCTGCGTCTTGTCGGCCTCCAGACAGACGTCTCTGTCGAATCTTTTGTTAAGTTTGCTAGCTTAATTGCAGAAGAAGTGGCAACCTCCGGAGCTAGCGAAACTACTTTTGAGAAGTCACGAACGTTGGTGACGCATTTGTTGCGAATGAAGAACCTGTTGTCTACTTCAATGCTAAATTCGATCGCCGACATTAAATTCATACCAGCGGCACGCGGCAGTTCTATGCTACACAAAATACATCCGCCGGTTCACGAGCTGAAATGTGAAGGTGACAACGATTTCATACCAAATTATATCACGTTTCACGAAGGCATGTTAGAAAGGTACGAATCGCTGGTGTGGACAAGCGCGTACCTGTTGCCGGAGTGGGCAAACCCTTACCGGTTCAGCGAATCTGACATGGCCACCTATGACGGAATGACAGCGGCTGAATACTGGCGAGAAGTGGCTTCCAGGCTGCGCATCCCAGAAAAGCCTCCTATAAGCGTTGTGATTGACCACGTGTTGAACCTGTGCGGTAAAGGACAAAAAAGTTCGCCCGAAGGTCACTCGGAAGACGTGAAGACGTTTATGCGTGCTGATGTTATGAAGAAAACCTACCGCTATTTGCAAACTGAAACGACCGATGCTGACGACGAAACAAGACAGTTGCTTGTCGACAGACTGTCAGACATTGCGTGTGTTGTCTTCGATCTTGGTCGATCTTTCCTCAAACCTTCACAAATCGTCGTCAGCCTTTTTGACGAGGATCAACTAGTTCCGTACCTCTACCGGCTTCCGTCAGAACTCGGAGACTTCCGCGAGTTATTTGTTCGTCTTGGAGCAACATACCAAGCCATTCCAATCCAGTATGCGAATGTACTAAACAATCTACACCAGCAGACGTTGGATAAACGACTACATCCGAACGAGCTGCGGTTAGCTTTCCGGGCCGTTCGAGGACTTTTCAAGTCTCTCGCACGAACAAAAGAGACGGTCGACACCCTGCTACCCGTCGGTGAACTGTATTTGCCAACTGATCAGAATAAACTTTGTAACTCTGCTGATATCGTGTTTGTGGACCGTGTATCGTGGTCGGACCGCATTTCAAGCATTGACAGAAACTTGCTAGCGAGCCTCCATGATTGTGGTCTCGTTTCAGTAGACGAAAGCTACTTGGATACTCTAGAATTATTGCCGAAAGATATGTGTCCGAAGTCACTGACGGCGGTCGTCAGAGAAACCTTGTGTGAACGATACACCGGGACCCAGGCGGTCAGCTCATTGACCGAGAGACTTCACAGTCAGATCGGATCCAGATCATTTACTGCCGGTCTGATCCGACTCATTCGCCACGAGCACCAGCGCTCCGGACACAAGGTGAAAATGTCAGTGCTGGATGCAATCCGACATCGACTGGAGTGCCTTGAGGTGTACACCGTGGATCGTGTGATTACGCATCTCGTAGACACCGACACTGGACAACCTCTAAGTAACAGCGAGGCAGAGTTGTCGTGCTTTGTGGAACAACACCTAACTTCGACTGACGAAAATTCTGAAACAGTCTACACCATATACATCTCCAAACTGGTCGGTTCTGATAGCGAAGAACTTCAGGCACTTGTGGCTGATGCGGTGAACGAAATCTCGGGCAAATTGCTCAAGAACTCAGTCCACTACATTCGCCCAATGTTGTCGTGTGCGCCACACGCCATCTCGAGGACACTGGACCGTCTGCGCGTGCGTCCCGACCAGGGGTCAGTCACTGACGACGACTTGCGAAGAACAGCGCTGCCCAGTCCCGGATCGTTTGTCCCAGTCGAGGATCACCATCTCCTCCGTGAGGATTTTGAAGAATTTGAAGATGGAGAATATGTCGGATACGAACTCGACGATGAAGCTCAGAATTCTTTGTTTGGCGACATGACACTTTTATACGCTATCATCATCAAAAAAGTATTCTTGAACGGTCAAAATGTAGACGGTGTAAATGAGAAAAAGACAGACGAGGAACGGCTGTTGATAATCAGTGGACGTAAGAATGGTCAAGTGTTGAGTAGTAAGGATTATGATAACCACCGTCATAACGGTGTAGCCAGCGTTCTGACTGAGAGTTATCTCATCAATATTGGCGACGACAGGCCACCAATCGTTGCTCCGTCCACCAGTCTCTACAAGTTCCACCGCGCTGAAGTCTTTTCTGCGTCCACTGGCTCTCCTGGGTTAAAGTTTTCACCGACAGGCTCATCCAAGTGGTCACCTAAAACCTCGGCTTCCGTCTACGACGATCAGTCTGTCTTCGAACCGGTTACTCCAAAACCAATGCAGCTGACAGTGTACAACCAGTGTGCTCGTATGAGCCAAGAACTGCAGACTAATCACTCGCCAGCGAGACGCGGCAGCTCACAGAACGGATGTCCTAAACCAGCTCATTTTGAATTTGACGGAAACGATGCGATGCGTGAAGAATCAGTCAAGCGTGACGTGACAGAGTCGCTGAACGCTGCATGGCAGCTGCCGGAAGCTGAGCGGCGTAAAGTCGTTCGACGTTTGCTGTTGCGCTGGCATCCAGACAAGAACATCGACGACCAAGACTTCGCCACTGCCATAACGCAACACATCCAGACCGAACTGGATCGCCTCGAAGGTAAGACTGGTTTTGACGACGAACTACCGGAAGGCTTCTCTGCAGATCCACGCAATCCGTTCTTTGGCAGCGAGTCGTTCCAACGTAACTTCGCCAGCGCTTTTAAGTTTTACTACGACGAGATGAACAGCCGGGCTCGAGAGCATAGAGCACAACGTGAACGATATCGGGAGAACTTTGCTCGCGAATACGCCAACACTTCGGCGTCGTTTTACTCGGCGGGCTCAAACATTCCTCCGCCAAGCTTCGCCAGCTCCAACCCTCAGCCGGCACAGGCACGGAGATTTTTGCGCCAAGCTCAAGAAGACTTGAGGTCTGCTAGTCACGATCTTGATGCTCCGGAGCCTTCGTATGAATGGGTCACTTTCAAAGTCTACCAGGTATGTTCGCCTTCATACTTCTCTGTCCGTGTGCTTTGTACCACATATACAGAATCTTTGTTACTGCTGCATTTTTGTTTTGTCTGATTCTGTAAGTAAGTAAGTAAGTCTGGATATTTATATGCGGCGCCAGAATCATGAAGACATCTCATTGGCGCCGGGTGGTCGAGAACAGGTGCGACTTCAGTGCCCGCTGTATAGGCCTATGTATTATACATTTTTCTTTATCAAGTAATGAGAGCAACGTGGATTATTATGCAGTTGGAATTGGAAAGCAGACAGTGAATAGGTAAACCACGTCAGTTACTGTCCGTGTTTCTGCTAGCTTGAAGACATAATGATATATTTGTAATATTCAGTGTGAAAAGTTTCATTATTCTAATTTTTATTTTTTTGATTACTCACTACTCGCAGTGAAAAATAAATGAGAACATCGATTCAAAAAATGGTTCTAAAAATTTAAGGTGAAACGCTGTCCGTTATCAAACGCAGTATAAAACGGTCCTGAAGTCGCGAGTTGACAAGGCATAGCGTGAGATTTTGGCTGTCCTGGGTAATGTCTTTTAGTTGTGGTTGATATTGTAGTCTGCTAAGAAAGCACTGAAAGCGGCCCAGCTGTGCATCGATGCTGTTTCTTCGTTCAGTCACGACATCGTGGTGCTGTCGTCGACCATCGATGACGTCGATCTGCAGCGCCTGGCACGCCAGCTTCAGCAGCTGGTCAGCAACAACAGCTGTCGTAAGCTGTACGACCCTGACCCGATTGACTACCGCGTCATACCGCACGACGAACACGACAGACAGACGGCAGCTGATGCCATGAACTGCGCTGCCGACATACTAAAGAGGGTTAACGAACTGATTGAACACTCATTCGATCTTCGGAGATGATAGGCCTACACAGTACACACTCCAGCATGAAGCAGTGTAGAAGGCAGTGTGCTGATCGTTGACGCAAGCTATGGGTTGTGATATTTTGTACAAAGAGGAGGCACCGTACGTGGCAGGTAGGCATCCCTCCCGTCGCTGTATCAAACACCACAACCCAACTATCAGCTATTATCACAGTACAATTTCACAGATCGTGTCAAGCCATTTAGCATTGATACATAAAAGAAAATGTATTGGAAAGTACAGTCGCCGTTTGTTGAAGGATGAGACAAAACCGAATTAAACTGCTTGTCGATGGTTAACTCTTTAACTGAGGTTGTGGCATGTTTTCGTTTCGTTTCGTTTCGTACGTTAGTTATCGAACGTCTGCGCGTCGGTCTGTGGCGCGAAACAGTGTTCAAAGACTAGTCACGTGACTTGCACGTTCAACGACGTCCTGGTGCGCGGTGGCGTGGACGGCGTGGTAACCGTTGTGATAACAATAACTCTCATTTGCTCAATGTGTTCCGTTTTTAGCCTGTTTTATCAGTTACTATATCCGTGTACGTATCGTCAACAAAGTCTTTAGCGTTATTGTTGATCATGAATCATCGGCTTCAGTTGAAGTTTAAGAAAGATGTGCTGTATGTCCAGATACGTTTCTAGGTGAATATTTTTGTGAATTTAAGTTCGTAACTGCTCTTTTTGTCTCCGAAAACTTTGTGGCTGTTAATTTTAAATCACAGTATACTTCGTTTTGATGCCATGTGCATTATAACATGTTTACCAACAGAAACACCAGGAATAACATTGAAAAACTGTCTGAGGCACAAGACACAAGATGATTGGATTATCGCAATAACGTACGCGAAAATTTTTTGCAGCCTTAAATGTTTGCGATTCGTAAACATCCGTAAAATGTGAAATCGCTTACTTGCCCTCATATTTAATGTGCACACTAGGTTATTAGAACGCCAACATAACTGGATGCGGATTGCGGAGCAGCAGCAGCAGCAGCAGCGTGCAGGCAGCTGCGGCCGGTAATGCGGTACTACTGCGTTCAGTTCGTCCGTTTATCAATGCCTGCTGTAGAGAGGCGCGAGTCTCTAGTTTAGTTTAGTTTAATTTCACTTTATCTCAGGTGAAACTTCTGATGGTGCATTTCGTTGGTCACTGACGTGTATGAAAAGTCTGTTTTTATTCGTTGAAGTTATGTAGTATTTTTGTCTATAGGCGACTAACTGTGTTACGTTATGTCCAGGCTTAGCTGTGAAGCTAATATGTGTCGTCTTATTGAGCCCACGCCGCAGTGTCCTTCTGTTTGTCTGATGCCTGCGACGCGTACTGGTGATGGCGGCGAGGGCTTATCATGTCGGCCGTTCGTGCCGCCTGCCTTGTTTGCAACACATTGCAGTAAACCCTACATAACCCTTGGGTGTGTACATCTATGTGTGTATAAACTGATGTGACAGACATGCGAGTTTTACCGCACAAAACTTAAGAAACGTTGTTTTAAGTAACTTATGAGTGTCGAATCGTAGCTATAGCAAACATAACGACATTCAGCTGAACAGAGTTTCTGTTTAAAACTCGTAATTTTATGCTCCAGCTAAACCTTTTAAAATCAATGAATGTAAATGTAAAACGATTTAATAAATGAATTCAATCCAAAGAATCATTTGACTGTGAATTATTTTGGGCATAATGTCTTATTTGTTACCGTCACACCACGTTCCGTGTGCGACTATATTGCTCTGTGTTAAATGGTGAATTACGTCATTTTGATATTTTTATCGTTTCATCTTCGTCTTCGTTTTATTTTTGTCCAGGTGATATTAACATGTGTCTATAATTTTTGCGATGCGGTTGTGGTTACAGTATCTTTCTTTGCTAGTAGCTTCAACGTCGGCCGTCAGTGTTGATTTGCGAAAGCTTTCTACGTCTCGTCTCTCACTTCTGTCGTCGCATAAGACGAGTGGCAGACAAGCGCAGTTGTTTCTTGTATTATTGAATTAATCCATTGTTTTTGTTGTTGACGATTGTGTACAGCAGAGAACGATGCAGTACTGTGCTTCATCTTTAACTTAATGCGTTTTAGTGCAGCGGAAAGCGCTAAGTATAGTCTAGGCAGCGTGGTGTGGTTTTAACGCAAAGTGTTCTAGTACTATTTTGTTGTTTTTACTGAAACTGCTACTCAAATGCACTGCAGTGAAATGCGTGTACATGTGTGATTGAGCCGGTGAATTTCTTCCGTCATCGTATTGAAATCCAAATCATCATCAAAGGGCAGTTCACTGTATGTACAAAATCACGCTTGTAATGCGATGACGAACTATAGGCTGTTTGCTTGCAGTTATTTATCCAAATTGTCTTTCAGTGTTTAATAAAGAGACTTGTGCTGATGGAAGTGAAGCATTCATTCTATCTATACATCTGACCCCAAGTGACCCCAGCAGCCTGTAATGTAACCTGTACGCTCTGTCAACCTTGGCAAGCAAGTTTCTCTGTTTGACTAATAAGGCAAGGTACGTGGATATATATAGCGCCCTAGACGACAAGTTCTCGTCCTCAAGGCGCTCAGAAATGGATCACAC
>Ga0209339_1000640_pt1 | contig 13208 bp, 8 predicted proteins | sample OlaalgELextract3_FD_187376 | JGI IMG/M metagenome (GOLD analysis project Ga0209339, IMG submission 187376) | Olavius algarvensis symbiont microbial communities from Tuscany, Italy - Type A ELBA extract 3 (SPAdes) (version 2) | ecosystem: Host-associated > Annelida > Digestive system >... | reverse complement strand
ACGTTAAATACGCACTATCTTACCGTATCATAATCGTTGTAAGTTTTAAAATGCCCACAAAGTATCCTGCATTTGGTATAGTACCAGCTGAACTGGACCAGTGACTGATGATGTCTGTTGACCTTGGTGTAGTGCTGTGTGGATAGTGAATTTTAACTACTGGATAATTTTTGAAATCCCAAAAATTCACTGACTTTAACTGATTTTGAATTCTTGGTCTGTATGTCAAAGTAGCCATCATTACGAGTTGCGACCAGTGGTCTGTGGTTCTTGACGTTATGGACAGTTCGTATCATGCTTTTGTTTTTAGTCGCGTTATCAGCTGTCATAGTCGCTGTGAACTGTAGAGATGTGTGCTGAGCTGAGTGTATGATATATTGATTGAATTGCTATGGAATTTAATGACGTCGGGAACATTGCGCAGATCACGTTTTACATGTACACGATGTATTGTCACTCGACAGGGGACGCCACCGCTCTTCTCTACCACTATGCAGTGTCGCTCTCCGAGACAATGCAGCAGAGTTGGCGGAGTTTACGCTTTCTGAGCACGTGTTGTTGTGCACTGTGTTGGCTGCTAGTGTGAAGTGTGTTTTAATAACAGTCGAGAGTCTTATCAACTGCCCTGACACTGATCTGTGTCCTTGTGGCGAGACCCAGACGATGTCTCACATTGTCGAATCCTGTCCCCTGACAAAACTGAATGGCGGCTTATCTCGGCTACACTCTGCGGATGAGGACGCTGTTTCGTGGCTGACCAATTATGGTAAATGACACGCATACGAGAAGAAGAAGAAGACTGACTGAATTCAGCTGTCTTGTTGTGTGACTACCCCTTTACCTCTACTTGGACATATCTGAGATGTGATGTTGGTCTGGAGGAAGGGGAATATTAAGAAAACTGTCTCTGTGCTACAGTGTTGTGTACTGTTATAGCGCTGCACAAAGGTACGAGCAGTTCTTACAGGTCGGTCGACTATATCGGGCTTTGATCTCGCTTGGTTTAGCTCTCTATCATTCGATCTTCATGGTGCTATCTATATACACACATGTAGTAATTTTTTTTGGTTACATCTTCTTTAACTTTTAGGGAGCTAAGCCTGGCGGGATCGGCCCATGACCTGGTTGACTAACCAATGTTGTCGTTTGGTGCTCTGACACTGTTGGTTGGGTCACGTGACCTGTAAAACGTCTACGAAACGACCTATAATGTGTCGAGTGGGACGTTAAACCCTACATATGTTGTTGTGTGTCAGACACGGATCTGACGTCACCAGTGATGACGTCATCGTCAGCTGGTTCGGTGTCGGTGATGAAGAGTGGACCTGATGACAGTGTCGCGTGTCGCCAGCCGCCGCCAGTCGTGTTTGGTGACCTGCTGTCGTCAATGCACCGCGAGGTGGAGTCGACACTGCGACAGTTTGCCAACAGCGACACTGTGACAGTCGCAGCGACGTCGTCATCGTCGACACCACTGACAAGTGGCACGAAACTACGTGATGTCTGCAATGCGATTATTGTACATGCGCTGCGACAGAGTGACGGCACACAGAATGAAACGTACACTGCCGTGTCTGAAGACCAGCGACCGGCAGGCTGTGGCAGTCTCGATGCACTGTCACGCATGAGTTATTCCGAGTCACGCATGATTGATTCCAAGTCACAGTCAACTGATTGCAGTACTCCACAGACAAGTTCACAGCTGCCGCTCAGTCAATCAGAGTTATGTGTCGTCGAGTGCAACAACTCGCAGCAGAGTTCACGCTTGAGTGACTTAAGTACTTCGACGCTGAGCAGCTCTAGACCATGCGTGATTGATTCTCTGTCACGCTTGACTGATTTAACTAAATATTCACAACAGAAACAGTTTGACGAATCAAACTTTCATTTTATTGATACAAACAGTCAACAGCTGGAGTCGCAGTTGAGTGAACCAGTGTCACGCTCAACTGACTGCAAGCCACACGTGATGGATTCGAGTCAGTGTTCTCAGTCACGGTTGAGTGACTCCACTTCACAGATTACGGATTTGAAGAACGAACAGTCAGAGTTGGAAGAGACAGGCTCAGAGGCATGCTTGGGTGAATCCAAGTCGTGCCTGGTGGATTCACACGTGGAACAGATTTCATCCGATGTCAGTGTGGCCGTTGCCGGTAACAGTACTACTAAGACCACTACTACCTCTGCTGGTGCGGATGGTGGTAGTGATGATGATGGAGGTGTGCAGAAGACCAGCGCTGACGTCTTGAGTCAGGACGCTGACGACGTCGACATAGATCAACCGTTGTGTATTGATTTGAACCGTGACATGTCGCCAGACGACGACGATGCTGTCGTCCAGCAGTGACATCAGTCTCCTCTGACACCACAGTCCTGTCAACTCACCTGTCAACCATGGAGAAGACTGTCAGTGTCACCCTGGCGGACAAGAAGTATTTGTATGATGATACCACTGGCTTTCAGAGGCTCGTCATCCCAGCTCCAACAGTCCTTGAAGGTTTGCTGATGGAGACGTTTGGACTACAGTTGAGCCTCATTGGCATGAATCACAGACTCGTCAAATGCTGTATGGCCGGTAGTTGTGTGGCAGGACTTTACCGGCGGTTGTCTGACGTATGACGTTTCCATGTAAACACAGGGCAGCCAGACATGTAGTTCACACACTGCATATGTCTTTGTTCTGTGATGTACTGGCAATGAGTTAACAGCGGGGAATCCAGTCCCAGTATCCTGGCCAAATTTGCCAATCCCAATATTTGATAGATCACGTACAACTTCCTACCAGTCTGTCGTTGTAAGTATAGCTCTGTCTTGCACTAGATATTTGGCATTGAAGAATATTATGACAACATTGAAATCTAGGTTGGGGGTCACACACTGTGTGAATTTATGCCGGGGGCTACAGTCCCTACAAGCCCAAATATGTTGCATTTTGAGGCTGTTTTTCTGCATTCCATATTCCCACCTATCTTTCTTTCCCCCTTCTCGTCCACCCCGCTCCTTCCCTTCCTCGCTCACAGGCACATCATATTAGAGGAATGTCCTTGTTTGATTATCGTTAACTTAGAAGCTTCTAAATGGCTCAAGTTAGAGGCTTGCAGTCATCAACGGAAATGTTGCTCTTGAAAAGGAGGTGAGGATGCTGCACGTAGTTTAAACTGCCGCCATGTATGCCGGGCATGCATCTTGCTGACGCACTTGTTAATCTGATGATCACTGTGTCATTGTGTTTACCTGTGTTAAATGCTTGCACTCAACTTGTTTCCTGGTCACGTAGCCACACCATTCTGGTTTTTTCATACCAAACTGTATGGTAATAGTCCGACGGAACCCCACTAACGGGGGCGTCGAGTGCATGGGTATGAAAACATCATGATTTTAGACCAATATCTCTCTTTATCTCCGAAATGATACAAGGCAGAGCCATAGTTACTATGAAAGGCAAATAGGAAACCGTACCCAAGCCTTCGAATGGTACCAGTTTAAATGACCTTGAGTGACCTCTAACCAAGATTTCAAGGTCACACCATTATTTAACACTGACTAGCTGAGTAACAGTACGAGATACAGACATAGTTACAATGAAATACTAACAGGAGCTTATGCCGTACTCGAGGCTTTCATTTGAGATGACCTTGAGTGACCTCAAGTGACTTAGTGAAATATTCAGTGAAACGTAGCAGTGCATGGTCTCTCAGCAACAACTGAGTTTCTTGTTGTAATTAGGTGGGTTAGATATTTTTATTCCTGGGCTGTGTCAGTTTTTATGCAGTATCCAACGTAGAAATGTTTTCTGAAATATAACCCAAGCCTAGTAAAACTGAACGGTGAAATGAAATAATAGATTAAAACGTTTATAAGGTTACATTCTTTAACAAATATTTGAATATTCGTATTAACTGAATAATCGTAGATTTGCACTGTTTTGGTATTCTGACTAATGCTGAATGTATATGGTTCTTGATTGCGTGTTGAACTTGTTGCTAGGAGCCTTTTTCAAAGTCCCTAATGTGGGTGGTGAAAAACCCGACTCAAGTCTAAGTTCTGTTTGTTTTGCGGACTAGAGATGGATGGATAATCTGTGTAGTGATGTGTTGATTGCGTGTTGGAAGGCCGTCTTGTGTAATCGTAGAGAAGTGACCAGAAGAGTGAGGCAGATCAGCAGATGCTGAGATGACTAACATTTATGATGTACATTGTCGCAGTGAGTAGTCGATCGTTTCGCATAATAAGCACGTCTGTGAGTTAATAGTGTATCTAATCTGTGTGTGTGTTTGTACTGGTTGATAGAATCATAGTGTGTCATGTGACGTTATATGTGGTTGTGCTGCGATACACTCGACACACAATGTTTGTTGAATTTAATTAATGTTGAACGTCAAGTGTTCGTAATTTTATTACGACTGGAGAGCTATAGACCGCATGCAGTCATATGATTCCTCCACTGCTGCATTTGTCCGATATCCGGTGAACAGGCCCGTAGCCGAAGGGGATTGGACCGGTTGGACGACCCCCTCCTTGGTGCTAAACGGTCACTTTTCCACCGGTTGTTCGAGCGATAAAATCTAGAATATAGTCCATTTATGAAATAGAATTAATAAAATTGAGTAGACATACCATGTAGCATTGTAGATTTGAGCTTTCACCACAAAGTAACATCATAAATCATTAGTATTTTAAAAACTGAGGTTTCCCCTACACAGTGACGCGGAGTTCCAATGTTTACATAGTGCCTACGGTCGGGAGGTCGGGGAAAGTTGGGGAGTTTTAAGAAGTCTGAAAAAGTCATGGAAAGTCAGGTAAAAAGGAGAGGGTCAGGGAAAGTCAGGGAATTTTAAAAGTACCGGAGTGCAAAAGAGTTATAGTGTTCGGCATCTACATTTTAGCCTTAAAATCCGACATCTGAGATGTCAGGCTAAAATGTACCAAATTCAATTTCGGCTGGGGCTCTGCCTCAGACCCCGCTGGAGGAGCTTACAACGCTGCCCCAGACCAATGTAACAAACTTTTGTTGTAGACTTATGCACCTATTATTGTTTTATTGGTATTACGTGTAAAGAAATTAGTCAGGGAAAATGATTCATTTTATCTGGAAAAGTCGGGGAAAATGAATTATGCAAAGTAGTAGGAACCATGTTTTGAAACCCTGAAAAAGGATGTTTTCTATAACAGCAAAAAAGGCGCAGTGAACAAATGGACGAATGAAGATGTCTGTCGACTGTTGAAAGATATTATGAATGAAAAAATGCTGTAACAGTAAAATTCTTAATATATTTGTGTGAAAGTTGTAAGTGAAATCATTAGTGTGAAGTTGTGTCGGTGATCGCATCTGCCTTAGTCTGTGCAGTGAAATTTGTTACTTTATTTGCTTGGCATCTTCACCTGTTTGATATCGCAGCAACACCGATTGACGTCGGTTTGAATATTCTCTTGTATCCTGCTTCCTTGTCTCTATTCCAATTTTGGCTGAAACGTAATAATTTAATCTGTTGTTGGTAATGATTAGTTTCTGTAAATTTCATCAAAATCTGTGCAGTGTTCTTGCAAAGCAGCAGAAATTAGGGATGTGCAGAAAACTGAAATTCGGTTCAGATTCGGTTTTTAGAAAACTAAACCGTCCAAAAATTTGACATTCGTTCAGACAGTTTCGTGACAGAACTGCATGCAATCCGCCATTCAAATAAAAATTGAATAAAAGTAACTTTACTCGCATTAAATGTGCAGATAAAGAACGTTTTAAAACACGACCGCAACAGAGTTTAGCATATAGATTCTAGAATACAATTACATTATTTACTTGTCGTTGTTGTGAGTGACGTCAAATTCATGTCATTCACTGTCGCTGTAATATTTGCTATTACATGAGTAGTAAATAACTAATATCCGAACCGAACCACATTTTTTGGAACCAAACTGAACCGAACTCATTCTGAACCGAATCAAGAGATTTTTTTCAAAAAACAGAACCGAAATAAAAAAATCTATTCCGCACATCCCTAGCAGAAATAGCGATGGCACAGGACAGAAACTGGGATGAACAAGGGAAAAACATAGCGTCTCCGTTGCAGCATAGTGGAGGCATAAAAATGGACACTCGTCTATAATCTAATGCTATAACAGAGCTTCAACTGTCTGTACTTTTGGTGCTGTCTGCAGAAACGTGGCACCATTCACCACCAAATGTAACATGTGCTCGAATGATGCCTGCCAATGATGTGAAACATTGCTTTTATATTATGAAATGGCGATTATGATAAAAAGGAAGATAACGTACAGTATCAGAACTGGTACATATTGTGTACCACAATTGTGCACAGTGATAGGCTATGCACTCACAGCTGCTGGTCACTTACGGTGTAAGAGGTGCAATAGAAATGTCATTTTTGTATTGTATTTTATTGTACATATGAGATCTTACAGATACCGTAGCTGTTGGTTTTGGTTCGGGTTTAATTTTGCATTTTTTTGTTAATCATTGCCAGTTTGTTTTTGTTAGGGTTGGTTTTTTGTGTTTTCTATATTTTCTGTTGGTTGTGTGACTTTGGTTGTGACTATCAGTGGAGTCAGTTATCTGGAAAGGCTCATCTCCAAAATGACCTCGGAGAAATGTGTCGGCATTAACCCTTTCGAGTGCTGAGGCAGTTATAGTGCCACATTGAATGATATAAAGTTAGTACACTGGCCGTTGATGGGTGGGCTGTTACATTTGGTACAGCTAGGAGGGGACTGGGTGGGCTGCAGCCCGACCACGCCCCTCCTCACTGTACCAAATGTAACAGCCCACCCATCAACGGCCAGTGTACCACAAGTGCACTCTACAGCAGTTTGCAGTTGATGGCCAATGATTTGATGATCACGACTGGCCAAAATCAGCCGTGAAGTTGAGTCATTTAACAGAAATACGGCAGTCTGAGAAACTATCACTTACAAAGGCTGTGGCCGGTGCAGGCCCCGAGAGCTGTGGAATAGGCTGGATACATTTCCCTGCTGGGTGGCATAAAAGGCAACTTGAACCAGGCTTTAGCTTTGCTTATGTTTGTGGTTTCAGTAATTGTTGTTTGGGTTTTTATGTTGTAGTTTGGTTGTAGGCACATTTGGTTTTGCTAGCACGAGCCAAGTGACTGGTTAGAAAGTCGGGGTTTTTTTTGCATCAGTCGAGTGATTGGGTGGGATGATCATCTAGGAAATGACCTATAGTGTCGAGTGGGATGTTGAACCCTGCTGAAAAATGTACTGTACTTTACTTCTAAAAGGATGAAAAATTTACTGACAAGAGAGCCACACCACCTGTTGACTGGCATCCAATCTGTGAGCTATTTATGTCACAGCATCAGTGTGAGCTTGGTCCGAGTAAGTAAAAGATATTAATAGTAGTTCTCTATACCAAGTTACCAGTGCTATGTACTTTGTAGCCATTGTCACGGTGTCCTCGTCCTCTGGTTGATGTTGTTAAGTTGTTGGCATTGTTTTGTTGTTGTTCTTGTCGACAAAGATATTGTTTGGTTGTCGAAGTTGCTTTGTGATTCAGTGATTAAATATAAAATATTGATTTTAGTCGAGTGAACAAATCTTAATGTACATACTGATTGCTCTGGCTTGCATGATTATGCAGCTGTGCATAATTATGCAATTTCTTTGCATAATTAATGTAAATTTGCATAAATCTGTATGAAACTGTGAACACAGTAGTACAAACTGTGCTAGAGATAGAGACCTGTGTTGTCGTGTTTAACAGAGCTAACACCAAACTTAATTGTGAATTTGGAAGAAGATATTTTGGGCATTTTCACAGTTTCTTTATAACTCAGAACGTTGCATTTATTTGACTGTCGGAGATGTTTAAGTCACCGGTTTACAATTTCGTGATGTTGGCAGCTGAACTCACAGCCTGTAGTTTGTACGACTCTGCGTTAATTGTAAGACAGCTCGTGTTTGGGCCGACAGCTGACGTTTGTTTCTGTCTGTTTGACAATACTAACATTAATTTTACTGACTGTATAGAGAATTGCACATTAATGCTGCATTGCACAGTGCAACTTGTCTTTGGTTTAAACGAAAGATATTCACCCAGTGTCTTCGTTCATTGCTACAGGGTGCTCGCAGTGGCACTGAATTCAAGGCTGGCCTTGAAAAGTCCTTGAATTTTAGAATACTAAACTACTTTAATTGTTTTGAAGTGTTTTAGAAAAAACAGAGGACAGCCTTGAAAAGTTTGGAATTGGACTATCACCAAACATACTTCTGATGGATGTGGATTAAAAAGTTTACACACATTATATGATTTTAATATCCGTTACTGTATTTCTTTCTGCAGTTGTCATATAATATAATATAATATTACAACAACAAATGCGACAGATCAGTCGGTTTACATGGTCTGTTTTTCTCAAATACCAGTAAAGCTGTATGCAGTGGAATGATAGACTGGCCTTCATTGGCATTGAATTATTGGAACTTCGAAAGGGGTTTGAAATTTTGTAGGACTTTTGATGCAGGAACCATGTTGCTGGGGATTCCAGTCCCTGGATAGTTTCTGAATCCCAGTGGATTCAGTTTGAAGAATTTGGCCGGGATCCTGGGATTCAGAATCCCATCCTGGGATTCAGAATCCATATTCATTGCATAGTGAAACAATTTAAGTTGTCATTTGTCTGGACTGAGACAGCAGACAACTCACAGTAAAGGCACGTAGATAGATGTAGGACCGATGGCGGCGATGCGTCACATGGTGGCAAATGTGACAGACAGCAGACTTGAGTAGACAGACAGACAGACCGACGTGGTCACATAACATCAGTTCTACAGTGTCACTAACATGCAGCAGTAATCAAAATAGTGAACGCAAACAACGTACGTCACTCAGAGGATAATGGCGACATCAAATGTACAAGACTGCACTGACGGCTCACAAGTGTGAAATGTATTATGTGTACACGGTGAACAAGTAGTGAAATATAAACCAATGATTTATTCAATTAATTCCATCTAATCATTTATTCAGTCTGTTTTTTGACAAATAACTAATGTAGGCCTACATTACAGACGTGTGTTTTAGCAGACTACACAAGACCAAAGCGTCATGTCAGTGCTGTTAAAATACATGTATGCTAAACATCCAACTCTGCAACGTCAAACACATTCTCATACAATATTTGAAATGGTCACTTACAGAACATCACAATATAAAAAGTGCCGTATCAAAAACTAAAACCTGCTAACTTTTAAGCTCCAAACATGTCTCGCCAACATACAGCATAAACTCACAAAACGATAACGACAGACATCTCTTGAAATACAGTGTGTTCCCAAATAATGAGACTTGCATAATCTTGAATATCTTGTATAGTGGTAAATGTTGCTATGAAATTTAGCATGTGTTATCCTGATGGCCTTAGCTATTAAATGCATACATAATTTCCCACCTCGCCTTAGTTATATTTCTACACTACCTGACAATACAAAAAAAAACAAAAAGTTATGTTGACTTCCTCTAAATAATGTGAATGGCTCTGAAAAAACTGGTTTCAGTGGGTCTGAAGTGACTCTGAAAACAGCCGGTTAGCCTATGTGGCTAGATCACAGTAGGTGTTCGAAGTGACATCCCTTTGCCTTTACACATGCACGCAGCCATGTTTGCCACTGGTCAACGGCTTCCTCGACGATGCCCTGAGGAATACGGTCCCAGTGTCAGTGAGCCTCTGCTTCAGCTCCTCAATGCCGCAGTTTGGATTTTGTCTAATGTCAGGTAGTGCGGAAACATAACTAAGGTGAGGTGGCTATTATGTGCGCTTTTAATAGCTAAGGCCATCAGGATATCACATGCTAAATTTCATTGCAATAGACATACAACTCTACAAGGTATTCAAGGCTGGCACGCACTGAACGCAATGTCGCTCCACTGAATCACATAGTCACTCACTGGTCCTGTTCTACAACGCAGGATTGAGTAGATTACTGTGATCAGTCTGGCCAGTCCTACGTTGACTGGAGCAACCATCTGAGTGATGCTTTTGTCAAGCACAGCGATTAGAGATCAACAGCAACTAACAGTTGCCAATGACTTAAAAGTTTTGAAGTCAAATTCACCAAACATCAACGACAGTAGATAGACATCTCGGTCTTATCAAATTGAGCAATGCTGCTAAAATAATTAACTGAAGACATAAAAAAATTCAGATACATGTTTTGCTGTTGACGAAATTTATTCTAGACACGTTTTAGCTGGTACGGTTTAGGCTTGTATATCTGTGGTGACCAGGATCAGTCGGAGAAAAATGATCTGCTGAAAAAGAATGCAGCTGCTCCAGTCGCATTTTAGAACGTGGGCAGTATTACGTGGAAGTAGGAAGGTAGGAGACCAGTACTGACAGTTGTACTCGTATATATCCCACTGCAGGAAGCACGTCTGACTGGTCGGTAAGCAGACACGATGCATGATGGACGGCCTTAGTTCTCACGCCGTGGGCCCCAGGGACCAATTTAGCGGCATGTGCACAGAGCCATTAATGACCGACCAGCGCATGCAGCAGGATGCCATCTGTTATCAGCGTCTGACTGCCCACAGTCCAGTGTTGATTCTGACGTCAAGCCTCATCATCTTATCTCTACTCACCTCATTCAGGAGCCCTAACAACACACACACAGTACTCACCGATCGTTTTCAATATGCCGTACTTAACCTAACTCTGACTGTTGCCTTTGTAAGATGTGTTTAAAATGGTCAAAGATTCAACAAAATTTAGTTACAACATCGTTTCTGAAATACAAACACCGTCACCAGAAAAGTCAACCACGCGATGGGCAAAAAATAAGTTTAAAATATAATTTAGTTTGGGTCCAGTTTGTGGTTGGAGTGCTGTCATTGTCATATACATGGTGGCACACGTGACACATGATAGGACTGGCAACACGCCACTCGAATGACAGGATGTATGCTACACTGTGTAGTAATTCACAATGTTGACGTCACAAATGATAATGCTGGGCGACTAAGTAACCACATCAGTCATATGAAATTGGTGGGGGGGGGGTTACATGCAAAGTTGCAAACGGTAGAATTTTTTTCCTATCGTAGAAAGTAATGTGACTATTTTCTACGTCTGCTACCCAGGCATGCCTCTTTTTTCTCTTTCTCCTATGGGACGGGAAATGCTCCCTTCGCATGCCTGTGCTGAGGCCTGCCTCACAGGCTGGCCCAGTGTGTAACCCAGTGGATTAGTGTAGCATTTCGCAACACCATCAGGCTAGCCAAATGGTGTGTGTAGTGTAGTTGTTGCGTGACCTCCCTTTAGAGAGAGGTTTGTATAAGGGTTAAGGAAGGGAACAGGGAAGTGGAGAGACCTTGTGCCATGATATTTACCCTGCTTGGCCTATAACCACTGTTTCTCTGGCGGCTAATACCTACTGCATGATGGACGGCCTTAGTTCTCGCCCAGACGTGCACCTTGCACCGTGGGCCCCAGGAACCAATTTAGCAGTGCGTGTGCAGAGAGCCTTTAATGACCGACCAGTGCATGCAGCAGGATGCCATCTGTTATCAGTGGTTCAAGCAGCGATTAATACTGAGTTTCTAAATCCAGCATTAGCAAACAGTCACAGATTAAAGAGGACACTGTCGAACCTGTCTCTACTTGCCTGAGATATTATTCTCTGAATATGCACTCTGTTGACCTGTATGCACCAACAAGCCACCGGGGCCCGGATTTGAACTACGGATCTACAGGGCCTGGCGGCCATCAGACATCCAGGCATGTCATGTGACCAAAATACTTGTTACCCGGTACATTATACTGACCACCATTAAAACAATTCACTGACTTTTATTCGGCTGTTATTCGAGTGGTCAGATTTTAAACATAATACTCACAAATTTGAATTTTTTACATACAAAAACTTAAGAAACGTTTCATTCATCTAAGTGGGCATAACCTAAACAGCTAGCAGAGAAATGTTATGCTAGGCTAGAAATGTCTTTCTCACTGTTAGAAGCGAGTTAAATTGGTTTTGCTGTTAAATTCTATCATATAAATAAGCGTATTTGACCGACCTCACGCATATTTTGAGAATTCCACTGTTTTACGTGCTATCCAACCACAGGCAGAAACCATGGCTAGCCGAGGCTGGCAAGCCGCCCTGACTAGCCTGCCGGGTAGCCATGGTGGCTGGCTAGCAAACTATCAAGCCGCCGTGGCTGGCTAGCCAGCTGCAAGGATGACAAGCCAGTGCAGCTTTGGTAATACACCCATCCTCCGTTTAATAAGAGAATCAGTTTAACTGATAAAAACCCATTGAAACTCGCAAACCAAACAATACAACTAATGATGAGCTGAAGACCTGGCAAACGTGACGACGGAGATGAAAGCAAAGATGACTTCGAAGGCGAGGAACGTCATCTCGACGAAGATAAGCGCCGCCTCGAGCCACAAGACGTACGTCTGCCACAGCAGCAGGTACAGCGCTCCGACGAACACAGCGAGTATCAGCAGTAGCGATAGGACCGACGCGGTCACTCGCTCTGTGAGGTTGCCTTGTTGGCCTGACACAGACAGACAGGCAGACACTGTCAGACAGACAGATAGACAGACAAGACACACAGGTACAAATCCAATCCAATATTCGTTTATTAAAAAGATGACAAAACGCACCTAGGACAAAAGGAACTACAAACATGCATGATGAGATGATAAAATACAAACAGAAGTTAAAAATAAACGAGCGAGACATACATGTATAGTTAATACACTGAGTGAAGCAGTCACATGTTTGTCTCCACGTGACATGACACTTGACATCCACGCATGTCAACAGCGACATATAGTGAGATAAACACTTAGCGTGGTCGAGGCGGGTAACGCCATGACCCCCAGTACGCCAGTGACCCGAACTGCCGACGGTGTACTGTACATTCTTACAGGGGCGATGGAACAATACCGACTATGCGTAATAATTAGTTCACAGAAAACCATCAATCTGTGAAAGAAACTGTAATTTTTTGACAATTGGGGGCCCGTGTACAAAAACCTGGGGACCACACGGGCCCCCTAAAGTATATGCCGTAAAGTTTTGTCGTGGGCCCGTATTATACATGTCAGTATATGACACTTGACGGTAAAGATCCGAGTTTGGCAGCTAACTATCGCCCAATCTCACTGCTGAGTGTGTGTTACAAGCTCCTGGAGCGTCTTGCACTCCAGCGCATTTCTCCCACA
>Ga0209339_1000637_pt1 | contig 13229 bp, 9 predicted proteins | sample OlaalgELextract3_FD_187376 | JGI IMG/M metagenome (GOLD analysis project Ga0209339, IMG submission 187376) | Olavius algarvensis symbiont microbial communities from Tuscany, Italy - Type A ELBA extract 3 (SPAdes) (version 2) | ecosystem: Host-associated > Annelida > Digestive system >... | reverse complement strand
GTTTGGCCACAGTGCACGCGCGTGACAACCAACGACCAACGACGTCACGACACAGCCTATCTCAATAAGCGCCTCTTTTACTAAAGTAAAGTGAGGCGCTTAAAAATACTGGATGAAGAAGACACACTCCTGAAATCAATTTATCAAAAAGTGACATTTCACCAGAGCGGCTGTACCATTCGAGATTCTCAAAAAAGCTTATGGTAAGCGTCAGAGTTTCTTGGAGTCTGATGTCTTTTTCATTGATCCGCATAAAACAAAAGTTGACGAGAACTGTTAAGGACTGCCTTACTGCCTGAATATCGTCGACTTTATCCGGGCAAAGACTTTGAATTCTTGCAAGACAGTGTTCCGTCACACCGCGCAAAAGCGACGCAACAGTTCTACGAGAGAACACTCCAGATGTCACAGCTACTGATGAATAAACATAATATTATCCAGATCTTAATCTTTCAGATTACTTCATTTGGCATATCCTGGACACCCAATACTCTTTTGTGTATTTCACTATCAAAACAAAAGCGTATAATACGCGTATAAAGGTATAATTTTTCATACTGTTCAGCTATGATTGCTCTTTAAAACTGTTATTTATTTCGTTAGAATTCTATTGTTGAGCAGTACAACATCATTGCAAAGTTGGAGACGTTTTTTTATGAGCCACCCGGTATTGTATGTCGTGTTTAAAAGAAAACAGTGAAAACAAACCATTTCATTGTACTGTGCATGTACAGGCATACGAACTTGACCCGTCTCTCCGTTCATCATTTTTGTTCTCAACTGCACATTTCACAACGCGATTGTAGTTCATCAAATTGTCTAGCAACTGCCAATGTGTAAGATCTAAGCCACCAAAGACATGTACTAGATAAAAATAATGGTTACAAGCCGAATTACTAGTTAACAACTTGTTCATATTGTTGATTTGCACTACGCCGTTTAAACATTGACATTATGTATAGGTCACACCGGATTCAGTGGACTGGTTATTTTCCATTATGTAAGCCGTAGGAAGTTCAAGTTTGGTATACAGGTCCCCCTCAAAAAAAAACTGTAACTGTAAGTTGGGCTCCAAGGTCAAGGTGTTCAGGCTTCATAAAGCTCATGCTCTAAATATGCCATATTTGAACGGATGGCCATTCCGTCTTCAAATGTAGCAGTAAAGAAGTAATATATTCTCATCAAGTATTAACTATTGAAAACTTGCACAATTAAAAGTTAAAATATCAACAACAAGAAATTCATCAGTAAATGAGATAGGCGAACACAATGCGCAAATTCCAATTACTGCCTGAACAACGCCATGGTTCTAAAACTTCACCAACCTTATGTTCAATTTCCCTGTGATTTCGCCTATCTTGTCGGCGAATTACAACTTTTGGACTGTCTCCTATCTCTGTAGTCAGTGAAGCTAGAGATTTTAAATTTGGTAAACAGAATGTACAAGGCAAATACTAACCAATAAAATGTAAACTGTCCCCTTAGGGGACCACGGTTGTGATATCCATCACTGAAGTAATCCAGTTTCAGATACATACCTCGTCTATCTTATCAGAGATTTCCAACTGAGAAATATCCATTCTGTTCACAATTTGTTCCTTCTTCAACAAAACAATAAGCAGATCTCACAATAACCAAGTTATGACAGTATGACAAACATAGGCCTACGCTGCGGTTCTATATTCATGCAACAGTGTGCAACACAAAAAAATTTGATTTGATTTGATTTGATTCACTGCGACATCAAATATACAAATTCGTGTCCTTTGTACAGATACAGCCATAGAGTTGTTTTCTCTATGTTTGTTTCTATGTTATCATTTTTTACCGTTTACCCTGATAAAAATACATGTTTTTAAATTTTCCTGTGCATAAATAATTGTGTGCATAGAAATTAATTTTGACGATTCACAGCATTACAACTCTACTACTTTTTCCAGTGACTTGTTAGAACAGTCTGCTTCAGACCAGACCAGACCTAGCGGACCAAGGCTTCAGCTTACAGTACCCATGCTATTGTTAGATGTAAATATCTCAGAAACGGTACAAGATAGAGATGTAGTATGGAATACTAATAGGAACATTCACATGCCTAGGCTGAACGGTATTAATTCGAATTATCTTGAATGATTTTGAGTGACGGCAAAATTTTCAACGTCACAGACCATCTCGCGGCCTCTTTACGACAGCTGAGCTTATTGTTATTCTAACAAGTGTATCGGAGACGATACGAAAGGCGCCGCTCGCCGAAGCCCAAACTGCATTAGAAAAACAAAATATGTCCTGTCGATATTAAGCTGGTATCTGTCCCGTTACCGAAATTCTCTGAAAAACTGCTTCCTCGCACAAAATTTCACTGAAATCGGGCAATTGGCTGTTGAGTTATGGCCAAAACGATTTTAATTTGGCGGTCGTCTGCCATGCTGACGATGGTTATCGAGTTTAAAATGTGCTGTTCTGTATCAAATTTCATCAAAATCGAATGATTTTTTCGTTGAGATAGGCCTATGTCGATTTAACGATTTTCAAGATGGCGGTTGTCCGTCCATTTTTAATTTTCGAAATTTAGAGTTTATGTCACGTGACCTCTGCGATTTTGCTTCCCTGTACAAAATTTAACTCGGCTGTTGAGGTATGGCCAAAAACATTTTTTTAATGGTTGCCGTCCGAGTCTGACATCTTAAATTTTTAAAAATCACATTTGGTCGCGTGACTGTCACCGAGTTCCAAACCTGCTGTTGTGTTCCAAATTTAATCGAAATCGGATGATCTTTCGTGGAGATTATGACGATATAACGATTTGCAAGCGGGCGAATCTCTGCCATCTTGAATTTTAGGGGTCCAATAATCAGTTCTTTGAAAAGCCCATTGTACGACTTCCTATAGGTTGTCGAAAGAGACCATAGCTCTAAATTGCTTATTTTTTTTAGAAAATCGCGTTTTTGCGTACGCATTTTTGCGACGGACGGACAGATGAACAGCACCGATGCTTAAAGGCGCTTCTCACTGTCGCAATCGACGCCTTAACAATGCCAACTGTCATTAATATTAGAATGTGCTGTTGTGTTCGGACGAAGGCAAATTACTTTATCAGTGACTTGACATGAGCAGATGCAGTCGAAAAATTATAGTTGTTGTCATTGTCAATGAGCCCCAAAATAGCCTATAGTAACGACACTAGCTGTAGATACCACGTCTTCCATACTTAGGCTCACTAGTAATGTGATGTGCCTCCGTTCACGAGGTCGCGTCGAATTCCGCCGCCGCCGCCGGAAAAGTCTCCCGCCGCTGCCAGCCGAATTTTGGTCGGCGCGCCAGCCGGATTTGGTTCGCGCCAGCCGGAAAAGTGGCGGCGGCGCGGCTGAGTGGTCTAGCGCACCGGCGCGCCTCCCTTTTTTCGCAATCTCAACCTGTGTACTGTTCAAAAGTGCGCAATTATATTACCGTATCAGATGCTAGTCCCCATTTCTAATATTTATAAATGTTATGTAAGAAAATGAAAGAGTTGTTTTTTTTCTGAAATACGGTATAGTAACAAATACACATACCATATTTTCGATAATAAATGCCGGGTCTCGAAGACAGGCCGGGTCTCCAATATCAGCTGGGTCCCCAATACAAGCTGGGTCACCAATATGAGTCAGTCAGGTGAATACAATTTAACGTTTCAGTTACAAGGTTAATTCACGTTGGATGAAGTACACACGCTTGTCACCAACCAGACAGACCTATAGTTCAATACCGTAACATTTAAAAAACCTCACGTCACTGTGCGATAGCACATGACAATTTTACGTCACAAGCGATATTAGTAGACGGGGATTGCTACCAATACAATGCGAATAACGTACCGTAAGGTTAAGCTTCGGGTGAAAAACAACATGACCATTGTTCATGATCACAAATGCATATGCATTAACACCAAGCTGCAACAACAAACAAAAAACACTGCATAAAAATTGCGAAATAAGTCACTGCCTTCAGCATAAATCTAAAATCTATCTACATTCATTGTTAGAATTTTCTACTCCCACAGAAACGATCCCATTCCCGTCAGCTCAGACCAAAGGCCACGATTATACACTCAGTCACATCCAAACCACTCTGTTTAAGAATTCTTTTGTGAATAGATGCCGTTTTAGTACTTTATAGATATAGACACACTACTCGTTCAGCGCTCTGTTCATGAAAAGCGTTGATTGTCCAGTCGTCTTGGATTCTCCAGTTAAATGCTTCTATGTTATATGTGCAATGAACTAGTTTTACTCAGCTCTCCCATTCCTGTAGTACCGTATTGTTTATATTTATGTTTGTTTATGTGTACCAGTACTGTTTACGTGTTTATAACTGGTGCAATTGAACTATCAGTATTGTATTACTTATTTAGTTTGTTTAGCTCGTTTTTAATACGATGCATTACTAACTGTGCATAATTCTGTACTTACTGTAAAACTGGTGCGACTGTCACTTGTTTATTAAAAGCTACGTGACTTGACTTGACTTGATTCTGTAAGATAAGAGAGGGCAAATGGCAAAACAGCAAGACCCAGAAGCACTGACATCAAAATCGTCAATGGTTGTGCTTTGAGCCGTTTTGTCTGGACGACGCAGCAATACAGTCCGTCCATCACACTCGTGCAGTGACGTTTGTAATAGCTGGCTGCTAAGGAGGAATCTGCCACGACTTCAACGGCCTCGTTTTACCTTGACCTTTTGCATCCGAGTTTGTTATGACACAACGGTCACTCACTGTAATAATGTGCCTGCCACATTCGTTTAAAATTCGTGGGATAGCTCTTGAGAGGTCTCGAATCGATCGGTCTTGATAGGTCATAAAAATTCCTGTCGATGATCTACATTGTGTATCAAAAACACTCGCCAACGTTGGCACGCTGTAGTTTCAACAAGCGTTTTGATAGTTTTGGCAAACAGCATCAGCACACTTTCAGAAATGATGTGCATATTCAACTTTCCTTGTCTCTTCATTTTTACTTAATTTATTTGCTTTTAAATAGCCACGACGAAAATGACGCGTTCTGGAGTCACTGTATGCTCGTGAAACAGTCCAGCTCCTTCAGCAGGAAACACCGAACTTTATCTCTCCAGATCTATGTCTGCCAAACCCGGAACGGAAACCCGTCGACTACAGAATTTGGCGACTGACGCAGGAATGTGTACATTGTACAAGAGACATGTCCGCGACACCAGCGACTTGATGCAGCGCATCAACGACACATGGGCAAGCATATCATAAAACGTTGAAACTGTTGGTCAGTGCAGAAAGTGTTTACGTTCAAACGTTACTAAACACATCACTAAACTAAAACCGGCACTTTTCAGAGCCAACACATTACATAACCGGCTCTTTTCAAAGCTACCAGCCACCCACAGTCTAGTGAAAAAACACGCTGTTTCGTGTCCTTTCCATCGCAGCTCTTTAGAACCAAATAAAATAAGTAAAAGTGAAGGAATTAGAAAAGTTGAATAAGCACATCATTTAATGAAAGTGTGCTGATGCTGTTTACCAAAAAATATCAAAATTATTCCATGCTTGTCGAAACTACAGCTTTTTTGAGACACAGTTTACAGTGACCTTGACCTTTGCCTTTCTGATCCTGATCTGCACTTGCTCGGCAGTCCACCTGTTAATTTACATTGATATCAGTTTATTCGCCTTCAAAATACCGTGTTCACAAGTTTGGTAACGGACGAATGGATGGCAGCAACGGTTTGAGCAGCAAGACATGACAGTAATATGCACCATTTCACCATTTCATTTTTAGCTGCATGAAAACAAAACCACACCAGTGCACCAGTTCCTGGAGACAGCGACTGAAAACGACACACATGAACACGTTTACAAGAAACCAGTGAGGTATGTCGATGACCTGAAATGGCATCTGATTGAAATGTGGAAAGCAACCAGCAAAGCTTCACAGATCAAGCGACTGATCAGTGGAGACATTGTTTTTAATGCGTGTCTCAAAGCCAAAAGCAATCTGATGCCATGATGTGTTTCTTCGTAACTGTCACCACTGTTAAAGGTTACGTTACTGCTCTAAGTGCTCTTATGAACAAACTCAGACAGGGACTGAAAAAATAGCTCAAAATTATCCAAAAATTATCTAAATACAATGCAACATTGACAAATTTATTGCAAAAATAAAAAAGTGAAATTATTTTCCTCACAATGTAGAAAGACAGCAACTGAAACCGACATGCAGGAACGTGTTTATCAGAAAAAAGTGAGGCACGTCGATGAGCAAAAGTATTGTACATGAACAAAGTATGGTACAAAATATTTGGGGCTATGTGCAAAGACTCCTATGGTGAAATGTGTAAATATTTTGGTATTGTCAAGGTAGAAGAATCAATTGGCCATCGTCAGAAAAAAATAGTTCAATTATTAATTTTGTATTATTCTTTGCTTATTTTGTGTGTAAGCTGTAAAGTTGTATCGTCGCTCATGTTCTCATTGTAGGCCTACACGTGGTTGCGTGGCACAGTTGGTAGAACGTCGGTCTTTGGCCGGCGAACTTTCCCTGTCCTGCGCTCGACCTGCAGCTGACGGGTGACCACTTATGTGCATGGGTAAACCGTCCGCTGTAGGACAGCCAACCAGGCCGACTCAGCCTTTCATCCTTTCGGGGTAGATAAATGAGTAGTAGGCTGCAATTAGATTATGCGCAACCTCAGTCTGGGGAGGCGCCATCTGGTGAACGCTTATGAGGTAGAGGCAGGCATTGGTGTAATTGCAGGTAACACTGTGTGATCCATGCCTGAGTACCTTGAGTGTGAGGTACTACAAAAAGCGCGCTATATAAATACACTTACCTTTACCTTTACCTACGCGTATGAAATAAGTGGCTGGCACATGAGAATATTGTTACATAAATTCTCCTTAATTCGCTGGCACCTATAAGTGGTGTAACGCGCTTGCTAGCATCGCAAAAACGGTTTTGCTGTGAACTGAAATAAAGGATCATCACTAAATGATGACGTCACAGGACGACAGCCAATGACGAGATTCTACGTTGTGATGAAAGAACTTTGAACGACGTCTAGAAGTCGTGTTGATAAAACTACGTTTTGTAGTAGTCGCAGACTAGTTGAAGTATGTGTGACTTGTAACAGGAACTAAATGTTACCTGTTATATCGTGGAGTGAAGCGATTGTCGACGGACTTGGCCTTTTGAGAGGTCCAGCCAGTTTGTTGCCAACGACTCCACAGCGGTGAACGTTCGACGGAAGACAAGAAGCTCTATCGGGTCGTACGGCGCGGTTGACGAGTCAGTGATCAACCGACGGTCAGTCACAGAGAAAGTTCAAGTACGAGTGGCGTACGGTGACATCTCGTCAGAAGAAGACAACGAGATAACATCTACCGTGAGATCTCAACGCTCGCACCATCCTTCAGCATTGCTTGCTCGCAACTAGCAGTTTCGCTGATAGGAACTATATAATATATATATAAATAAAGGTGCCAGCCTTTATGTGTAACATTGTTATTGAAATTTAACTGTTTTTTTTGTATAATAAACTTTAGTAATTGTACGTTTGATCCGTGAGAAAAGTGACATACACTCGGTTAACAACTCAGCAACATAACATCACAGTCCGATTATGTCCGTCCGAATCTTGTCAAAGATGACACATCGTCCGCGACAGACACATTAAGTTAGTTAGGTGCATCGTAAAACGGCGGTGCGTCTACATAGGCCTATTTTAGCTGCTTATTTTAATTTTTTTCTTGGCTACCATGTGATAGTGAATAAAGTTGTATATATTATGAGATTATGATTCTGATCATTATATACGATCCAACAGCCACATAATTTTCAAACTTGCCTCATGTGGTTGCAGTGCATTAGACAACTGCTCAACTGGAATATCAGTTCCCATAACACCCAAGAGAACGTTACTGCTGCTGTTCCACTAAAACACACCACAAAAGCATAATATGTGAAATGTAGCTGATAAACGTTTGTATGCTGCGTGTTTTTGGTCTGATTGTTCACATCTGTAAAATGCCCCGTCATTTGATTTTATTTGTATGATTTTGGCACAAATTAGGAGTTTTTTGTGCCAAACACACCTGTCGTATTTATTTTCATCACATACAAGTGCTGCACGCTTGCTTTGCTGCACTTTTTTCAATATGGCGGCCAGCATGCCGCATGAACAGCGTATGTGATGCAGAGCGAGTTAGACGTAAGAAATAATACTATGTTTGTTGCACGTGCACATGCGACAAAAATAATATTATTTCTTACGTCTAACTCATAGCAAACAGCCAGATATCGCTCTGCATCACATGCGCCGCTCACGCGGCATGCTGCCCGCCATATTGAAAAAAAGTGCAGCAAAGCAAGCATGCAGCACTTGTATGTGCAGCACTTGCGTGCGCGCGATTTCTAAGCAAAATCACGTATCCTATGCATTGGGCCGTGCTTTTCGATACAGGCTGATCTGGTGTATCAGTATACGGCATGTTCTGACATTTTACCGGCAGGCCTGCGCCCAGCGCAGCCATGCCGGTATTGTGTTTAGTCAGTGGTCAAAAATGGGTTTTTCGCCAAGGGGCGACACATTGCCCCACCGATAAATGTGAAATTTGGCACGGCGGAGCGGACAAATGTCCGCTCCTACATGCCAGATATCACGTGGGCAGCAATGTGGGAATACGGACGGACGGACAGACTGCAGGCACAGACAGATTTGCTATATCAATAACGCGCGTCAGTGTGCTGACGCGCGATAAACAGTTATATGGTGTCATTGCATAGAGGAAGGTTTTAGTTGTGCATCAATATTCAACTTTTTCTGTGAACCCCAAAATTTTTATCGCGCGTCTTGATATAGCAGCTCGGTCCGTCCGTCTGTCCGTCTGTCCGTGACGTTCCGGTATTAGATGAGAACGGGTTAACATATTGTCATAGTTTTTCACCGTACGGTAACCCAATCATTCTTGTTTTACCAGCATCAAACACATGTACGAAATTCCGACGGAGTCACCATCTGCGGGGGCGCTAAATACAGGTGGGGTATAAAAATTTCGCGATTTTCTATCATATCTATTCTCTGTCTATCGCTATATCTTGCAGACGATACAAGATAGTGCTTTCGTTACAATGGAAGGCGAATAGGAACTCGTATGCGATCTATCAAATTTCCAACGACCTTAAACGAACCCTAACCCTGTTTTCAAGGTAACACCACTCTTTGGCGCTAAATATCTCACAAACGGCTACAGATACGGTCATAGTTACTACAGAAGGCGAATAGGAAACCGCACCCAAGCTTTTGAATGGCATCAGTTTCAATGACATTGAGTGACCTCTAACCAGATGTTAAGGTCACGATGTTATTCAACGTCAAATAACTAGCAAATGGTACAAGATAGAGCTATAGTTACAATGGTAGACTAATAGAAAGTCATACATGGTCTGTCAAACCGTGCCATTTTCAATGACCTTGAACGACCCCAAACCCAGATTTCAAGGTCAGGCCATTCTTTGACGCTTAACATCTCCGAAATGGCTAAAGATAGGGCCATAGTTACTATGGAAGGCGAATAGGAAACCGTACCCGAGCTTTCAAATGGTACCATTTTCAATGATCTTGAGTGACCTCTAACCCACATTTCAAGGTCACGATAATATTCTACGTCAGATAACTCGACTAACAGTAAGTCGTGTATGGTCTATCCAATCATTTCGTTTCCAGTGATTTTGAGTGACCCTTAACCTAGATTTCAAGGCCATTGGGTAATTAGGCTTATAGATGCCATTGAAGTATTGTGTGTGCAGCTGATGCGCGATTTGTTTGCGACAACTAAGTTCTTGTCCCTTATAGGCAAATTTATACCAAAAATTACCACTTTTGGCGATTGGCCAAATTTTGTAAAAATCACCTATGATATTTTTCGTTTTGACGCAACTCACGAACGTGACGGACACACACACAAACACCACATGACGGCATAGGCCGCGCTTATGCATCGCATTGCGCGGCAAAAATGAAACATTAATGTTCGACGTTTAAACACGTTTGCTTGTTTTCTCGTTTAAGTAACGATACTGTTCAACACCTGCGAGTTGCAAAAGGAAACTGCTGAGCAAAATACAGCACTGAATGACTGCGTTCTAAGTACAAGTGACGTCACATACGCTGGAATTGGCAATAATGACGTCATCGTCATAAAAATTACAGCGTATATCCCCAATTAAATTCCCTACAAAAAGATACATTTCCAAATTTTCATCTTTTTAAAATTAACAGAATGATGTCGTTTTGTAACTTATTTATGGAACGACCTTCGTATTTGAAATCATCTAACAAGCCACTTGTATTAACTAATAAAAATACGAATAAAGCAGTTTTATCATACTTACTGAATCATTGCTAGTGTCGTAAACAGGCTGAGCATGTGACATGACAAAATCCCATCTCTAAAAAAACATGATTTGGAAAATAATATGAGAACAATAGACTAACTAGCAAAATTGTGTAAACTATCCAGTAAAATAAGTTACACAGGATAAAGTATAATGTACAGCCTAGGTATGGGGCCTTCAACACATGCAATTCAAAGTACACTACAAATTTGGTACTGTATGCACAGCACAGGTCACAGCCAGAGAAAGCGTGTGGCCAGAGTCGACGACGATATCGGAATGGTACCTTATTTCATGAACTAATTTTGTCTCGTATCTCTCGGGTTAACACCATAGGGTAAAAATGCTACTACAAAGAAAATCATTAGCTTTTATAACGTGCGCTTTTATAACGTGCCATAATCTACTCCCACTGAAGCGTGACCGAGCGTGAGCAGTTTATCGCGCTGTTCATAGGCCAGTGTTGGCCCTAGCACGACGATCATGAAATAAGTACGTTATGAGTAGGTTATACTACAGTCTACAGGGTGGGCCAAATTAAACAGGGCCAGCTTACATTTTTGCTTGTAACAAGCGAACGCATTTTTATAAAATTAAATGATTTCTGCAAGTGTAAACTACATCAATCAACAAGTGACATGATGCCAATTTTATTTTAATGAAAGCGTAACACGCTAGAGGGTGCCACGTCTATCATCACTTATGTTACAGGCTGGTAGGCCTATTTTCAAAGAAAGTGGTGGTGTACTCTTGAGTCCAGAAAATACAAAACGCGTTATTTTAGGAAAAACAGGGAGATATTCCCCCCAAAAAGATTATGCTAACAAATAAATACTAGGAAGAGCAGACATTTTTAACCATAGAAGTTGTGAGTGAGTAGGTAAAATCGCTACTACAGAGAAAATTATTAGCTTTTGTAGCGCCATCTAGCACATCAAGAACTTTTGTTCTCAAGCAATCAGGTACAACGACACGCATTCCCCATAAAATACAACCTTGTTCTACAGACAATTCGTGTTGACGTTCCTTGTATGGACGAAATTGTGGATCCAATGGTGAGTTTGGCCAACCGTTGAGCACAAACGTATAAACTTTGGACAAAACTGGCTCAACACGTGTAACCATCTTGATCTCGTCACAAGTAACAGCTGAAATAACTTCTGTGTCCATGAAGAAACATTCAACATTGTCTGACTGTGGATTCCAAGCATTTGGTAATGGTAAACATGACATGCAATCAGCATCCAAATGTTCACTGGCAAGAAAGCATATCTGTAGTCGAGCTGCATGCAGTATGGATTGGTACTGGTTTGTCTGGTGCAAATATGCTAAACAAAGGACGATGATCCGTAATAATCGTGAACAAACGTGCTGCTAAGAACTGATGAAAGCGTTTCAGACCAAATATGATACTGAATGCTTCCTTCTCAATCTGACTGTAATTCAACTGACTCTTTAAAAAAAGTATATGAAGCAAAAGCCACAGGACGGTAACATGCATCAGTGTTGTTGTGACTAAGAACAACACCGGCTCCACACTGGCTAGCATCACATGACATAAACAAAGGCTTCTCAGAATCATAATGCACCAATGTTTGTGATTCACACAAGTCTTTTGGAAGCTTCTAATGCATCATTTTCTTTCTTTCTGAGTTCACTTCCACTTCACATTTGCTGTCAGCAAGTTATTCAATGGAGCAAGAATCACTGCATGATTTGGCAAGAAACGTGAATAAAACAGCAACAAACTAAGATATGCAGTAAGGGATGTAGTATCCTTAGGCGCAGGTGCTTCACGTCATGAGAGTCGTGTGATTTAAAACCACGTTCTGGGTGGTCATAGACAAGTTAAGAAGTCTGTGGGAGTATTAACAGGAAATAATAAAATATGTTATTCCGTTGGGAGGAGCAATTACTGTCGACATCTTGGCGTTTTGAGAGGTCCAGCCAAGCTGAAGTCAACGTCTCAACGGAGGTGATCATTCACCAGAAGACCATGAAGGTCGTTCTGGTCGTCTAGCGCGGTTTGACGAGTCAATGCTCAACCGACGGACAGTCACAGAATGACATCGAGTACATGCGACGAACGGCGACGTTTCGACAGAGAAAGACACCGTAATATCATCTACGTCCACCCGTATAGTAAGTAAGTATCGTACATTTATAGAGCGCATTACGTAGCAACACAACAACGAATACAACTACCCAATCATTATCCGACAGTATATCGTCGATGGTGACAGATCTGCCGCGATAAACATATTAAAGATAGTTAGGTCTATCGTCCATAGCGATAGGTCTACACTGTTATCAATCGTAACCAAAAAAAGCTTTTAATAGGCCTACATTAGTAGTAGGGAACTGCGGGGATACGGCCACTTACCTCAGCAATTTTAGCCTATTACTCACCCTATGACGTCATCTCTGACATCATCGGAAATCCCCATTACTCAGCCCCCCTACCCTGACGTCATCGTGGACCTTAGAGGTCTAGGGTTAGAGCTAGGGTTACAGCTAAGGCTAGGGTTACCCTAGGGTTACACGCCAGCTCGCCTAAACCTAATGTGTCAGCGTGCGCGGCCCGTCCGTTCCATGACGTATGCTTACGTCACCATTGAATAAGCTATGTGTCATCGTATACGCGAGTCGCTCGCTCCATTACGTCAGCATGCTTACGTCACCATTAACTAAGCTACGTGTCATCTTCTATTTTTACCACACTTACTCACCTTCTGCTGAATCAGCTTACGTCATACCTATTTTTACGAGACTACGTCGTCATCTCAAACAGTATAAAAAGGCAACACAGGACTCATTTCACCCATTCATCAG
>Ga0209339_1000636_pt1 | contig 13233 bp, 9 predicted proteins | sample OlaalgELextract3_FD_187376 | JGI IMG/M metagenome (GOLD analysis project Ga0209339, IMG submission 187376) | Olavius algarvensis symbiont microbial communities from Tuscany, Italy - Type A ELBA extract 3 (SPAdes) (version 2) | ecosystem: Host-associated > Annelida > Digestive system >... | reverse complement strand
TTAGCTGGCGGCAGTGCTGTCGCAGCAGAGCTGTATAGTTACCAGTGTGTGTGTCTGATGTTAGCTGGCGGCAGTGCTGTCACAGCAGAGCTGTATAGTTACCAGTGTGCGTGTCTGTTGGCAGGTATCAGTTCGTGTGGAAGTCACTGTATCCAGAGTCGATATTTGATGATGCTCATGGCCTGCTGCAGCAGTTTGAACTAGAGACAAGTGTGTGTGACACCGGTGACAGTGATGTCGCAGTTTCGTCCTTGCTGACACTTGGCGACACGCCTGCTTCAGCTATTGTCGCTGTTACACTGACTGCCTTGAGAAAGGTGACAGTACCACATCGTTTCTTTTAAGTGAAACAGTTGCAGCAAAAATTAGGACTGCATTTGTACATACATTGTCAGTTTCAACTTTGTATTAATTACCTGTGTATGTGTATGTGCATTATATAATTTTTTTATTGCACCTGGTGGAAGTTTGTTTAATCGTAATTTAATTTCACTGTACGCGGCTTTCTTTATGTAGTTATACCAGTGGCACATGCACATGTACCAGAAATCAGTGCCGAAAACCGGTACCATAAACCGGCACGGAAATAGAGCATTGTACTATTCGTTAGTGAAAACCAATGCCAGTAAAATTGCATGTCAGATGCGCCAGAGGTTTTCAACACCGATAGAAATCGGTACGTGAGTCACTGCCATTAGGCTACTCAGCCTATGCAGAGTTTAGTATGTGAGTGCAAGTTGTTTCAGGCGTGATTCCCTTCTAGTCAGTTGTAGATTGCTATTATTGCTTACTTGTTTGGTTAGGTAGTCTCTGTTGCACTCTGCCGTCGGTGCTGTGATGCTGCTGGTTTGGCATTGGGGAGGACTTTTGGCTTGTAAAAAATTTACTAATCTTCCGTGATTCCATATAGACCTTCAGGTGACCTGGCCTAACCTGCACTGAATGTCAAAATTTTGTGACAAAAACATAAGTAGTTATTGATGCCTCTGTTGTGCTTGCTTGTCTTTGTTGATATGTTTCTCGTTGGAATATCGGAATGAAATCAAGCCCCAGAGTGTGCAGTCCGGCACTTTGTGAGCTGGTCCCCAAGCATAAGTAAATTGGGAGAGTTGCTGCAGGTAGGCTATCCGGCGTAAAATCCTGGTGTGGGACATTGGGTTCTCTCACCAATTTACTGTACAAGACTTTCATCTGTGCAGCTGGTGCAAGTCAGCTAGCAGTCGGTCATACAGTGAGGTGAGAGCAGGAGAGTTCCAGCAACCAACAAGTGACATTTAAACATCCACAATGGGCAAGTCTCTTTCAGGTGCCGGCTCACCCAGGTCGCCTTGGAAAAGGGTCATAAAATGGTTGTTGTTGTTGGAATATCAGAAAGACGAGGAAGATGCTATTGAACATGCTACTGGAGTTTGTGGACTCCAGGAATACAAATGATAAATCTAAGTTTTGCAGACAACGTAAGCTTGATCACTGAAAGGGTATATGACCTTCAACAATTACTTGATAGGGATCATGATATAAGCAGCCTGAAGATGAACTTTGGTACCATTGTACTGATGCTTACCAATACAGAATGGACATCGAGTTAGGAGATGATATTTTGAAACAAGTATATGGTTTTATAGATCTGGGTGGAACTATTTCAAGTAATCAGGGCTGTAAAATTAACACATTAATGAATGCAATAACGCGTTAAAGAATTAATCGTGATTTTTAAAAAATAACACACTTTAAAAATTTTAATGAAAACAATGCAAAGACAGCAATCGTTTATTTCTTTAATTTTTGAAACTTGATTTTACTCATCAAATAAAATTAACAAATTTATTTAATCGATAATTCGATATTATTCAATCACACAATCGTCAAAACTCAAAAGACTCTTGTCATTGTCAGTTGTCAATAAGTTCAGTGACCTTCACTAATCAATCACTGAAATCAGTCGTTGATACAGCAGTTGTTAATTTGTTTGTTTGGCAATACAGCTGGTATTTGAAACTACCGTTCCCGAGGAAGTTATAGTCGTGAAGTCTCTGAATGGCAAGCAGAAGTACAAGAAGAAGACTGTTGAAGCCAACGGCGACTCTGACGAGGAAGCCCAGCAGCTGATTGATGAGGCAGAGAACGAAGAAGAGAACGAAACCAGTGCATTCACTGGTATGAATTATGTTGTTATATCAGCTGCTATGAGTAGCATTGTTATTACAGCCATATTCTTTGTTTTGTGCAGTTTGGACCATTTTGCTTAATATCTGATGCCATTGTGTAAACAGTTAATTTTCTTCCACCGTCAGCACGGCTTATAGCTGCCCCAATGCTGAGGCAAAGCCATGTTATTTTGGACTCTGTTCACGTAACGTTTAATTTCAGTTTTTGGAGAATCAAATCAAAACCTCAAAGTTATATTTTATGTTCAATGCAGTTAGCCATCCCATGAGCTAGTACGCTTAACTGGGCCAGGGTTTTATTTCCTTAGCTGTCCTTTCCTTCAGTATTCAGTTCTAAAATACTGCTATTACTACTTTTGTTTCTTGTTAACTGCTATACTTTTCCAGGTCAGGCCAGGGGTCCGATTATCAAAAGTTCCTAAGTCAGACTTAAGCTTAAGATTTCCTAAGAAAAATTTAGGAAAAACTTAGGACAATTTCTAATTCTCAGAAGTTCTTAGGAAAAAGTTAGGTAAATACTTAGGCGAGTCATAAAGCTGTCTTAAGCAAATCTTAAAAACAAAAAATGGCTTTCCCAATGACATTGGAGCAGCAGATTACATGCATATTGCAATCAAAGCACCAACAGATACTGAAGATACCTAGACACGAACAGGAAAGCCGTACAGGCCTACTGTCAACATTGAAGTGGTATGCAGTGGCAACATAACTTGCTGTGGTACTCACCAGGTGGCATCACTCCCAGCGTACACCAGTCATTCGTCTGACGTTCATAGATAGTTTTTAATAGTCACATACAGGATCGATGCACTCGACTAGTGGTGTCTGCGTATGCTACTTGGCATCATATGATACCAGTTTGTCCGGAACAATGATGTACGGAGGCTAATGAAGCAACCCAAACTCACCGCTATAATCCAGTTGTGCCGACTTACCCTGTTTGAGCATATTATGCGCATGGATGACAATGCAGATGCCAAGAGGATCCTGTTAGTCCCCCCTTCAGCGGACTGGAGAAGACAACCAGGTTGTCCCCGCATCACGTGGCTCAGCACCGTCCAACAGGATCTGAAACAACACCACCTTACGCTCCCCGAAGCAGCAGATTTGGCTCAGAACCGCCCTCTGTGGAGGATGATGTCAACATATGGTGCTATGCAATCTTAGAGTTGCATGCCAGAAATGATGACGATGACGACATACAAGATGGATATGTGTGATGATTATTAGTATAATTACTGTTTATTAGTGAATTTTTGTTCTAGCAACGGGACAGCCAATTGAATTCCCAACCTATCATACAAAATAATTTGTCATAAATACCAACCAGTAATAATGCGGTACATTCGTCAAATGTCAGCGTTGCAAGCATAAGGATTCTCTGATGTCACGTGACCATAGCAACTCTAATTGCTATTGACTGTTTTTTATGCTAAAATAGTTAAGAAAAAACAAACTTAGGAATTTTTTGCAAACTTCTGGGTTAAAAAAGTGAAGTGAATCGCTAAGAAAATGTTTTGAGAATGTTTTATGAATTTTCTTAGGTATTTCTTAGGGCTTTGTAAATCTTAGGAATAACTTGGGCAAGACTTGGGAAAAACTTAAGAAAATATTAGGAACGTTTGAGAATTTGGCCCCTGGTCCCTCAGAATATCTCAGTGGGAATCATGGATATTGCTGAAGCAGGACTTTTACGAGCCAGATGTCTTTGCTATTGCCTGCAGCCATCAATGATATTAGTTCCGAAATGTTCAGTGCAAAATTACCAATTTCTTGTGTGTTTGGAAACAGCATAAATGGTAAATATTGTACTGAAATGATGACTTTGTTTTGTTCCATATAGGACGGCACTTTTTCATTTTGTAACTTACCATGTGCTATAGAACGGAGGAATTTTGTTTATTGCATTCACAATCCACCTCACAAATTACGACACTTCGTAAATTGTATGATAGAAAATTGAGTACATTGTGTGCCTCTTTCAACATCTAGTGTAATGGGTGTCATGTACTTAGTGTTACAGATTTTTTGTTGAACTATAATCTGTTTGGGTTTTTGTACTCATTATTTTGTGTCTGCTTTTGCCCACCATGTGTGGATGGTTCTAATGCAATTTGTTGGACTCCGCACTACGTGTTTGTTGAAGGCACCAGTGGCACTCGGCTGTCACGGCGTTGGTCGCGTGCAAAACTCACAATGAACAAGTGCCAGTACACACATTCTTACTCGCTGAGGTTCCTGCAAGCATCCGACAACGTCCTGATAAACTCTTGCACGGTCAAAATACGTCTGGTGGACGATGTCTTTCTGCAGAGATCTACCCAAGTTTCTTCAGCCGACCACCGTATGTGTCTCGGCCAGTTTGGAGTAGTTATTAACCTATGTGCAGCTTTACTTTTTTGTGCTGTTTATCCTTTTATTTTTTAATGTTTAGTTGGATATTTATTTTTTAAATGTTTTGTTGGATATTTTATTATTTGAGTATTTTTGAGGTTCCATTACTAGTTATTATTGTATCATTATATTATCATTATAATACTTGTTAGCATTAGCATGATATTGTATTATGGCCAGATGTGAATATTGTTAGTGGCAAAATATGCAGAACTACTTAAATGTGCTGCATAGTTATATGCTTTCCATTCACTGAATGTTTCTGAGCTGCTAAATGCACACAGATTGGTGCGAAAACCTGTTTGGTTTGATGAGTTCGTTACAGTAACAAATGAAATGTGAAATACATACTTTGATGTGTTTGATACTTAGTGATGTAAATTATGTGCAAAGTGTGTTAACTTTTCAGGAAAACTCAAAACTGTTCACGAGTGGAACCAGCATCAGCTTCTGCTGCATCCCAGAACTTGTCTGGAGATACGGAAGTTGATAAGGAAAGAGGTTCCCAACCATGTGGATGTGATAATGGCAGCACCCACTCAGAGCTGCCACACTTCAGGTGGCAACCATGACATGCAAACTGTCCAGCACTTCAACAGCTTGCAGATCGTCTACAATGAAGTTGCTAGTGCTGGTTTTCTGGGCAAAACACTGTTTGAGTTACAGGTTTGGTATAGCATTGTACTAACGTAGTAAATGGCATAAATAAATATATACATATTGTACTGAAATGATAACTTTGTTTCATTTAGCACAACACACTGATGCATGATACTGATATAGCAATTCTGTCTGTCTGTCTATCTGTACATCACATTCAGGTATTCTGTCAAAACGGCTTACTCAAGACTCATCTGTTTCTGCTGTCTTACATTGTATCGCTTAATATGAGCAGCGTATTTTCTGTACGGCGCCCTTGTAGTGACTTTACGGACATGTTATGGCGCCTTACAAATCGTCGTATTATTATTATTTATTATTAACATATGGTCATAGTTTCTTCACCACACAGTAGCCCAATCATTCTAGTTTTACGAGTACCAAACGCCTTTGTGAAATTGTGATGGGGTCACTCCCTGTTGGGGTGCTAATTACAGGTGAGGTATAAAAATTTTGCTAGATTTTTTACCAATAAGTCGCTGTATCTCGCAAACGATACAAGATAGTGCCATTGTTACTGTGGAAGGCAAATAGGAAACCACACCCAAGTTTTGAATGGTACCAGGTTCAATGATCTTGAGTAACCTCTAACCCATATTTCAAGGTCACGATATTGTTCACCGTCGAATTACTCGACTAATAGTAAGTCGTGTATGATCTGTCCAATGGTTCCGTTTCCAGTGACCTTGAGTGACCCTTAACCTAAATTTTGAGGTCACAGTTACTTGCCATATTGTGTGCACAGCTGACACACGATCTGTTTGCGATAGCTAAGTTCTTGTTTGTTTGGTAACTCAACATATGCTATATAACTAGGAATTTAGCTTACTATGTTTACAATCCACCACACAAATTGTAACACTTCGTAACTTTATCACTTTTTTCCTGTATAACGTTTTTACTGAAATTGTTTGCAGTGCTTACAGCCGCAAGTTTATTTGAATGTGTTCTGTTGGTTTGTAGTCGTCATTGAAAGACGTCGATCCGTCGCTAATACGGAGAATAGTTTCATCTTTATGTGACATCTGTGCAGTAGGTTTCATTTTTTTCATCATTCAGCACATGCTGCCGTGATTTTTGTACTGCGCTAACTGTTATTCAGTCCTCCTCATGCCTATGGTGCTCTTACCTTGACCTTGACCTCTATCACCCCGCCTCTGTAACTGTTGCTGCCTACTATGCTGACTATGGCATTTGCTCCACCTCTGTCCCTCTAGGCACTTACGGCACCTTTATTCTGACGCCTATGGCGCTTGGACCTTGACCTTGGTTTGCCTAAAACAATACCTGGGTCAAGATGAATCTGTGTGCCAAGTTTGGTCCTAATCAGCCCAGCTGTTTGGCCAACTATAAGGAACATGCAGACACAGAGACATAACGGCAAATATATTAGATTACTAACTGTTGAATACCAACACGAATGTAGTTCTCTTTATACTGAGCTGTGTGTACCTGAGCTGGAAGCACTTAATTGTCATTACATCGTGTATTAGGAGCACCTGCTTATTTAGCAGAGGACTGTCAACTTGTCAGTGATGTCAGCGTTCACCGACTTTGATCTGCAGATACAGTGACATGTGTCGACTGATGCTTTGCAGCTGCTGGACCGTGGCTGTGGAACACCTTGCCAGTTCACTTAAGACAGTGTGATAGTCTTGGACAGTTTAAACATTTGCTAAAGTCATTCTTGTTTAGTGCATGATGCTACTGTGCCGTGTAACATTAGTTTAAAGTTTGCACTGTTTACAATTTTACTTAGTTGCTTCCTAGCCGTGGCCAAGTAGTTGAAAACATAGACTCCCACGTTCATTTCCGACCAAGACCTGGTCATTGGTGGTGTCAGGAAGAGTATCCAACCAAACTTGCTTCAGTACTCAAAGTAAGTCCCCCCTCTCTTACCGGTGGACACACGTGAACCAGAGAGCACACAACTTTAAAAGGTGTCATCGGTGCATTTCACTCTAATTAAGTGCAGGACATTTTGATATGATGTGGTCAAGCTGCTGACATGGTCAGTGATCACGTTGATCTTGAATATTTCTGGTTATTTCAGACATGTAACAGTGTAACCGCATTATAGACACTTCTGAACTCATATCCCATGTAAGCTGTTAAGGCCAATGATCTGCCATTTTGCTCTGTGGTTTGCCAGTTTCATAACTTCTGGGAATGAGCAGCAACACCACACCAGTCCATGCTGTCATCAGTCCATCATTGTGCACATCTCCCACATGATCATTGCCTTCTATCATCCCCAGCATCACAGTCTTCATCAGTTGATGGTCCATCATTCTGCCGATGTGACAGAGCTCTTCATCTTCCTTTGTTGTGTCTCCGACGGTCTTGTTACTGATTTTGTCTTTCCAGCACACTGTCACTGCACTTCTATTACATCTCGTCTAGAATACCAAAAGGTTTCTCACGTCTGCTGCTCTCATCGTCCAACTCTCAGCTGCACACTGTATACTTGAAAACACAGGAATCAGCACATCAGTCGTTGTCTTGGTGATGAGCTTGCTACTGCTTCAGAAACTCTTCGTCTCTTTGACAAGCTAAGTTAATTCTGTGGTTCATTTCCAAAATACGATGTAGTCACATAGCAATATTTATGCAGCACTGCTGGTATACATACCAGTTATGCACATATTAGCACTTATAGTGGCATCAGTTCAACTTTGATTAATTTGAGTTAACACGCTTGTTAACAGTACTGTTGTGCATGTTGTACTGTGTATATTTATTGTTTATATTTTGAAGTGTCTCTTGAAGCTGGAGTTGCAGCATTTCAATATAGCTTGTTGAGAACACTGTGTGTGTTTAGCTGATGAGAGTTGGTGTTGACGAGTTCCGATATGTTGCTACCTCGGCTGCCATTTGCTGGCTGATCACCACAGATAAAAATATTAAAGGTCGTGGTTATAGGCCGTTCGACAATCAGGTAGTTACTTCTCTCTAAACATCACTTTGTCATTTCAGTATAATAATAAACATATGCTGCAGTATAATACACCGGCCTATATATAATTTGTGGGACAGGACTGCAGTTAGCATGCTTGTCGATTTATTTTTCGTTAGTTTTAGCTTTAATTTTTCTGTTTGTCCCGTGTGGTCGACTGAGCTGGCTACATGTCAGTTTTTTACTGCACGTTAAATACTCAATATCTTATCATATATATATATATATATATAAAGGCTAGCCCAAAAAAACGTAGCCTCTTAGGAATTTTGCTAATTTAAAAAAAAATACATAAAGCTATCACACAAAATTTTGCATACTAATAACCCCATTATTATTATTATTATTATTATTAATGCAGAAATCGTAGACAAGGTACACTCAAAAAAGTGAAGAAACAAACACATAGAACAAAAGAGATCAGTCCACACACAATGTGAAATACAAAGCAAGCACATCGTTGTGTGTGAAGTCATCCCCAGGCATGCACACTAAACCATCTGTAACCATGACCAGCTCTTGAATCATTCCTGCATGACAATCTATACCCACATAAGCCATTAGTTTCCATTGCTTAGATGAGTTAATTACATCAAGCACCAAAGTGCTTGCAGTAATACTGTACTAAGTTTTATTTTAATATTCATATAACTTGACCAAATTATGCTGCTTTAAGCGTGACAACTTAATGATTTTTACATTATCAAAAATTGCCTTAACTAATAGCCGTGAAGAGAGTGTCAGAGTCACTAGAAGTAAAAAGCACTCCAGTTACAAACTCTTTTAGAGTTAATGTTCAAAATGTCCTCCGCAGCCTTCACAAACTCACTCAACCTCATTAAACAAGAGGCCATAGTAATACGGTGAAATGTGCCGCACTCCATGAAAATCCGGCCATGAGTGACAAACATTATGTGGTAAACAAACTCCAGCGATTGGTGTTATCAACGAGTTGCGACAGTCGCACTGTGTTGACAGCACCTGTGGTATGACGCAAATGTTGAACAGGAAACTGTAGTAATAGGGCGAAGTGCACCAGAATTTTCATAGTGGGGCCCAGATACCAGGTTAGGGGGTCATGTTAAGTCATTGAAAAAGGTACCACTGAATTTCTGGGATAGGTTTTCCTATTAGCGTTCAGTAGTGAAGGTGAAGGTAAAAAGGTAAAGGAGCATATAGTTCTTAATGAAATTCATCTCAGAACTATGGGACGTCACTTGTCAATGGGATCACACAGTGTTATCTGCCACCTGACAGAGGTGACCGCCCGGTTAGGGTGAAGCCTTCACCCCAACCGGGCAGGTTGGTACGAGATTTATTGCCCCTTAAGGATGAAAGGCTGAGTTGGCCTAGTTGGCTTGATTACATACCGAGATGGTTTACCCGTCCACAGATGTTCACCCATCCTGGTACTAACCGGGTCTGATGTAATGCAACTACATTGATCGACAGAATGGTAAAAAATCTTCAGGTTGCAGAATTCAGTTTTACATAGCTTTCAGATTTCACATAGCTTTACGAATATACGTCAGTGTAAATGTTCAGCAATCGCTCAACATATAAAATTATCTTAAACCACTGGTGCAATATTAACAACAGATCATAGCGGGCTACTTTTTTTGGCACGCCATGTATGTCTGCACGTTTTCTCTGTTTTGACTGCTATATAGAATGATCAGTGTGATTGAAAATAAGTTTGAATCGACTCTAGAAATACATCGAATATGAATTTAAGGAGTTAGAGGTGGGCCAAAGATAACATGGAAGGGAGGAGGTAGTCAATAAAGATTCGAGAAGTCCGCTTTTAAAGAAGGAAGAGGTGAATAAGATAGTGAAGATAGTGATAGATAAGAAGATAGTGAATATAGAAGATTAGTGAAGGGTAACCAGACTGACAGTGGTATAATTGTGTCATTGCTTAGTACTGGCTCACATGAGTTGTCCTGCAGTGAGGCTGAAAAAATTAGTTTGTTGCTGTTGCTGTTTTTGTTGTTGTTGTTGTTGCTGCTGCTGTTGCTGTTGCTGTTGTTTTTTGTTCTAGAAAATTAAGTTACTCGTGTTGCATGAGCAGCTGTGCTTGACTTATCTCGCTGTCCTGCTAGTATTAATGCTGTACATTACCGGCTGGTTGCTGGTGCCACTGGTCGCCCCTTTTTCAGTGCAATTGATAACACAGACTCATCATCATCAGTGTTGCATAGCCAGCGGGGACCACTGCATTGCTCCAACAGCATGGCCGTGGCAGATGCTATACCTCCGGAGTTCCACTGGTGAACTGCTAGCACAGACTGGAAATGTTATAATGTAAAACTTGGTCGTAGCATAATGTCATTTGCATTGAAATGCATTAAACAGTATATCTTTAAGTTGTTAATTTTTTTGCTTAAATGTTAATTTTGATGTACATTGCAGGGTGCTGTTGTTGTCGACTTGAATACAGTCAAAATACAAGATGAGGATGTGCAAATCGCTAACACTGTGTCATTAGTCCACGAGGTCAAATCGTCAGAAGATGCTGTCCGGCTACCACAGTCTCGTATAATTATGGCCACTGCCAAACCACTGCCGGTGAAGGCCAGTGAAGCAGCCAGACAGAAGAGTGTTGCAGTGCCGGTTACGACCAGCAGCACGTTGAAGCGGAAGAGAATGGCGTCATCTTCCACTCATTTACTGGAACCTCGTTCAAAACATTTGAGGCGTGATCAGAAATTTAAGCGTGAAACAACCAGTGCTGATTGGACTGAATCCTTGTTTGTTTCAGAGATGTCAGAAGCTGGCAGAGAAGTTGCCGAAGTTGTATCTGTAGCAGACACAGAGGAACTGAAAGCTGCACCTTTGAGTGTTGCTTCCAGTGATATGATTTCTGTGCCATTAGTCAGTGAAAGTGGACAGTTTGAAACAGCTGTTTTGAAGAAATTGCCACAGCAGAACTCTGTACATTGTACAAATTTGCCTTCTGAAGTAATTACTGCAGTTAGTAGTGATTCTGGCAAGACGTTAATTCAGAGAGATGGTGTGTATCCTGGTGCTGTAACTGTTGATGCTGCAGAGAAGTATCAGTCAAACGATGCTACCTCAAGTTTATTGAATGCTGATTTGTTGAAGTCACCTCCATCTGTTCAACACACTCTGCTTACAGACTTGCCTGGCAGGCCACTGGTGAGATCGCCATCCACAGCTGTCCAGACAGTAAGGACGTCTTTGCCTATGTCGTCAGCACCAAGCAGTGAGGCCATGAGTTGTCCGTCATCTGCATCTAAAACAATGTTTTCAGTTCCAGTTCATTCTAGCTCAGGGTACGTGTCTGCTACGTCAGTTTATCAAATTAGGCTCGCGTCTAATGCGTCCAAGATGCACACTGCTACTGATGGACTGAACTTTGGTGTTAAGCAAGCTGCTAGCACATCAGCAGAGCAGCAGCGTTCTCACAGTACATTGGTATCAGTCTTATCTCGAATTCCTTCACAGTCTCAAAGCTCTGTGCAGTCTAGGCCGTCAGTAGGTTCATGTTTGTCGTCGTCGTCTAAGTCAATGATGTGTGCAGTAGTGTCAACGCAAAACAGTAGTCCCAGACATGATTGTGTACTGATTCGTGGCCAGCAGTTTAAGCAACTAAGTTGTCGGCCATCTGATGTTTTGGAACGTTTAACAGCTTTTAGTGTCGGTCAGCAACGGCCTTCTGTTTCTGTTCCTGTTGCTCAGCGATGCTCAGCTTCTGTAGCTGGGAAGCAACAGATGTTGTCACCTGTAATAGGTCGTTTGGACTCTCACCATTCTCCCAGTGCCGTTCCAACAAGACCAAGACTAGTGCCACCACAGCCAGTCAGAATACGTGTCAACGCCTCAGATCTCGGCAATAGTGACGACCCCACTGCCGTGATGAACCATGTCTATGGCATATTGTCAAGAACCAACACGGTACTTCCCGGTGCTAAGATACGGATTCATTACATGCCGCCACAGACAACATCATCTCAAATGGTAACTGCTCGGCCCAGCTTCACTCCTCAAACTACGACATCTGAGCATGTGAGCACGACAGTTTCACAGTTGGACGGAACAGCTGATAGCGATGATGATTCAGAGACAGCTGATGCGATACAGGACGAAAGTACAACTTCCACTTCTACTAGTATTGGCATTGAGAATGTCTCTACAGTTTGTACGAAAAGGAGATCAAAAGCTGCAGATGCTGACAATAAGCCGGGCTCAGATTCACGTGTCAGGTAATAATTACCTCCACAAAAGAGGTTGCTTTGCCTTGGTTTATTTATCTGTCAGCAGGATTACTCAAAATGTAATTTTTGTAGGGGTAAACCTTGGGATAAGAAACAATCAGATTTTGTTGTGATCTGGATCCAGATTCGTGATTTTTTCTCTTTTCAGTGTATGGCAGTATGAGTAGATGCATGCTAATTCTCACCTGCAATCACGAGATGGCGCCACTCACCTATACATGTACAGTACATAGTGTGTAGTGTAGTGTGTAGCGTCACAGTTTTTTTTGCTTTCACATCGTTCTCTACCTTTTACTGAGCTGAGCCTGGTGGGATTGGCCCCTGATGTGGTTGACTAACTATTGTCTTTCAGTGCTGTGACACGGTTGGGTCATGTGATCCATAAAATCATCTCCGAAATGACCTATAACGTGTCGAGTTTGACAATTAACCCTACTATATACCATACCTGTTGACCAGTAGGCGCGTAGTGTGGTCAGCCGTGGCACAGGTCTGCAGTCTTTTGAGTGCTTTCTGCTTATCTCGCCCCAGCAACAGCCGCATATGTATTGTTTTTGGTCATCTGTATTTGTAATATTGTTCTTTGTTTGTTAGCAAGCTTACAGGAAAATGTTTACAGCTATCATCGTAAAGCTGACAAGCTGGTGGAGAAAATCGCCATACATGACAGTTGGCCAATCCAGCCTCACATTCTTAGCCCACCATTGCTACGACTGACATCCAGGAAGCCATTGTGGCTAGATTTGCAACCAGTTGACATCAAAAGTCGATGGAGGCATAACTGGAAGTCGGCTCATGTGGTCAATTCTCACCTAGT
>Ga0209339_1000635_pt1 | contig 13234 bp, 7 predicted proteins | sample OlaalgELextract3_FD_187376 | JGI IMG/M metagenome (GOLD analysis project Ga0209339, IMG submission 187376) | Olavius algarvensis symbiont microbial communities from Tuscany, Italy - Type A ELBA extract 3 (SPAdes) (version 2) | ecosystem: Host-associated > Annelida > Digestive system >... | reverse complement strand
ATCCTAGGCCTATAGTTACTATGGAACACTAATAGGAACCCCTACCCCAGGAATTCAATGGTACAAATTTCGACCCCCTGGGGTGACCCCTAACCGGGGAATACGCCCCCCATGAGGCGCTTTTTGTCAGATTACTTTGACCTCTTGTTATTATTATTATCTTTTTGGTACCATGAATGGTGAATGAACATGAATATTAAGAGATGGCGCATTTTACGATATTTTCTAGCATCAGTCATGCAGTGATCGTTGGGTTTTCCCAGCTGTGGCGCGCATTGATTGATAAATAGGCCTACTAATTTTTGCTGCTTAAGAGTTTCGGCCTCTATACAACACATATCTTCCAATGTTTTATATACTGCATCTGGCTACGTCCTACGCTGAAAAAAATGTTTGCTTTGTTTCTTTAAATGTGATATTTCATTCAGGACATGATCTTTCACCTAAGCGCATATTTCAGTTTTTTTCAGGTTGTGTATGTTTATGACAGTTAGACTTGCTGGAGTCAACAGACCGTCTAATGCTGGACGTCTTGAGGTCCGCTACAACGGCGTCTGGGGAACGGTGTGTGATGATTACTTTGACCACAATGACGCACGAGTCTTCTGCCGAATGCTTGGCTTCACGTACTGTTTATTTGTTTTTTATTCTGTTGATTAGTCTTTTTGCAGTTGCCGCAGATTCTCAACAGAGTAGTCATACATACATACATACACACATACATACATACATACATAACAATGTGTGTAGCGCCCTGCGTCGACAGTACTGAGTACATGTCGAAACAGAGGCGCTGGAGGCAGTCGCTAGGCGGCCAACTATTGGCTAGCAAAGTAATAAGTTTTCAGGTTGCGCTTAAAGCTGTCCAGTGAATGAGATTGTCTAACCGCAAGCGGTAGGCCATTCCAGATTCTAGGTGCAGAATAGGAAAATGATCTTTGTCCAAAACTGCTGTTGCAGCGTGGTACTGTTAACAAATTTTGACTGACTGAACGGAGAGACCGATGAGGCTGATAAGGTGTTAATACAGAAGATAGATAAGTGGGTTGACCAAAGGTAACTGACTGATATGCATGAATGATAATTTCACGATGTCTCTTTCATACACGAATTTTGCTGATGATTTTTCATCACCTATAGATTGTCACATTTAAGGCGAAATATTCAAATATCGTTATCACTACGCACTTACTGATATGTAAGCAACCACGCAAGCATCTTTATTCGCTTTGTAATACAATATGTAAAACAGGACCGCTGGATATTATATCGGCAATCGATACGGCAGCGGCAGTGGACAAATCTGGCTTGATGACGTGAAGTGCACAGGCAACGAGAGGTCAATAGTCGAATGTCAACACGACGGCTGGGGCGTTCATGCCTGTGTACACGGTGAAGATGTATCAATCAGTTGCGGCAAAAGTATCATCGGTAAGTGTAACACTGCAACAGCGATCAGCACAGTTTCCTGCTGACAAATTTCATTTGGCACATCATTTCTCCAAATACATGCTAATAGACCGTGGCCGCTAATGTATTTTGTCTCGCCGTTTTAAGTTCTCAAATTAATTTGTTGTCACAAGATGTATCAAACGTGCGGTATGCGCAGAGACAATGGCAGGTGACGGCATGCACGAGCGCTATTATGATCTGCCCAGCCTTCATCATACAAGCCACTGTCTGCTCTCCCAAGAAAACCCGGGAAACCTCTAGAGTTTCTGAAAATGCAGTTGTATGACTTCGGTTTTTATCTCGCGACGCGTATGCATAATACCGTAGCAAGATGCCTGTCCGTCTGTTCGTCTGACACACGCCGGTATTCTGCCTAAACAGTTATGCATGTCCTCAAAGATTTTCCACCATCGGGTAGCGCCACCATTATAATTTTTCCGTACCAAACGGAATGGCAATATTCCGACGGGAACCCCGGTAGCGGGGGATGCGAATGCAAAAGGTATGAAAAAATCACGATTTTCGACTAATATCTCGCTTCATCTCGGACAATATGCAAGACAGAGCCATAGTCACTGTGTAAGGCGAATAGGAAACCGCATCCAAGCTTTCGAATGGTACCAGTTTCAATGACCTTGAGTGACCTCTAACCCAGATTTCAAGGTCACGATATTATTCAACATTAAATAACTAAAAATGGTACAAGACAGAGCTATATTTACAATGGCGGACCAATAGAAAATTGTATAGGGTCTATCGAACGTCGCCATTTTAATGACCTTGAACAAGCCCTAACCCAGTTTTCAAGGTCACGCTATTCTTTGACGTTGACAGTCAAACGGTTAAAGATCTGACGTGCTATGGAAAACCTAGTAACTGCGTATACTATTATTTTGAGGAATTCTCACTTAAAGGTAATTGTACTGGACTAATGAGTCATCAAGGCCAAGCCAAAAAACTGGCATACTAAAAACTTTGCATAACCAAGCCTTACAAATGGTAACTAAAATTAAATTCATTTTTCCATATTTATTACTAAAATGACAGTAATTAAGTACTTACTATTTTTTCCGTTGACTTTTGCAAAAACAAAAATTGAGTTAACTAGCAAATTCAGCAAGTGTATTGTTGTAAAATACAACACACAACACAGTGGCGGATTCAGGGGCAGGGGTGGCTGATTCCCATTAACCTTAGCAATTTTTGCGCAAAGATATGCTGATTGCTTTAATGACATTGTCGGATGCAACTGTGATAAGGAATCAACACTGCTTGTCTTGTATGCCTTTTCTTATGCATTTCTGAAAGGTAAAACGTCACCATGGAATGCGCCAAAACCTACCTTTTTCAGCTAAATATTCATTTTTTTTCTGGGGAGGGGCACAGCCCTCTCCCCCGGTGGGGAGGGGACACCTGCCCACACCCCACATCCCTCGGCGCCTTCGGCAGTCCTACCTCCCGTTATACAATTCTGGATCTGCCACTGAACACAGATTAGAATAGCATAGCAACTTCAGTGTGCAATTGTGTTGCTATGGAACGCGAATTGAAAAGCGCACACAGGCTTTCGAATGGTACCAGATTGAATGACTTTCAGTGACCTAAAACCCATATTTTAAGATCACGATTATTCAACATCAAATAACTCGAAAATGGTACAAAATAGAGCTACACTTACAATGGCCGACCAACAGAAAGTCGTATACGATATATCGAACGGCAGGCGCTATTTACAATGACCTTGAACGACCCCTACCCCCGGTTTTAAGGTCACGCCATTTTTGACGCTGTATTAATACAAAAAAAACCTTACAATTTTTATCACTGTTAAGGGCCATTGTTCGTGACACATCTAAAACAGCAATAATCACTTGGTTTATTCTAGTACTCCACTGGGCCATGGATATAACTTTTGTAAAGTGCCCCTGCAGTGTTTTTAATGCTAAGTGTCACTATAATCTTTACTTTTTTTAATAATAATAATATAATAGAAGTCTTATATTACATCCATGGCCCAGCGGATATATTTTTTGTACCACAATGGCACAGTCATCCAAGTTTCATGAAAACTGTGGATGTTTTTGATCTCTACACCCCACAAAACCAGAACGTTCACTGCGCGCAGTCACGACCAAATACCAAGGAAACGGTTTTGCAGCATAGGTGTTGCTTGGACGCGACCACCCAAGAGTCGCCCCAATCGGTCCCATCGTAAGAGGAGTTATAACATTTCCAATATTGGGAACATGATGGGATGCGACCACCCAAGTTGCGTCCCAGTCGGTCCATTTGCAGGCGAGTTATGGCATTTCGCATACTTTCTAACAACGACCGTCCGCCATTTTGAATTTTAAAAATTTTAATATTTGATCTCATGACTGTCATTGCGGTCCTAACTAAAGTTGCCAGATCTCCCGTATTTTCTGGGAGCTCCCGTATTTCGGCCCTATCTCTTGTCTCCCGGACAGAAGCCAAAATCTCCCGTATTTGACGCGGCGTAGTCTAGCCAGCGAAATTAATGTCTTAGAGGCGTTCTGTTCTAGTGCATTCAACAATTTTTTTCGCGCGTCAGCATACTGACGCGCGATATTGATATAGCAATTCTGTCCATCCGTCCGTCCGTCTGTCCGTCCGAGACGTTCCGGTATCAGATAAAAATGGCTTACCATATCGTATCGTCACCGATTTTTCACCATACGGTAGCCCGATCATTCTAATTTTACCAGCATCAAACATCTTCACGAAATTCGGACGGGGTCACCCCTGCAGGAGTGCTAAATACAGGTGGAGTATAAAAATTTCGCGATTTTCTACCAACAAGTCGTTATATCTCGCAAACGATAGAAGATATCGCCATAGTTACTATGGAAGGCGAATATGAACTTTTATACGATCTATCAAATGGTGCCATTTCCAACGACCTTGAACGCACCCTAACCTTGTTTTCAAGGTCACACCACATTTTGACGCTAAATATCTCACAAACGGCTACATGTACGGCCATAGTTGCTATAGAAGGCAAATAGGAAACCGCACCCAAGCTTCCGAATGGCATCAATTTCAATGACCTTGAGTGAAATCTAACACCGATTTCAAGGTCACGTTATTATTCAACGTCAAAAAACTCGAAAATGGTACAAGATATAGCTATATTTACAATGGCGAACCAATAGAAAGTCGCATATGTTGTATCGAACGGCGTTATTTGTAATGACCTTGAACGACCCCTAACCTGAATTTCAAGGTCACGCCATTCTTTGACATTGAATATCTCACAATCGGCTACAGATACAGCCACAGTTACTATAAAAGGCGAATAGGAAACCGCGTCCAAGCTTTCGAATGGCCCCAGCTTCAGTGATATTGAGTGACCTCTAACCCCGATTTCAAGGTCACGATATTATTCAACGTCAAATAACTCGAAAATGACACCATACAGAGCTATAGTTACAATGGCCGACCAATAGAAAGTCGCATTATGGTTTATCGAATGGCGCCATTTTCAATGACCTTGAACGACCCCTAACCTGGTTTTCAAGGTCGCGCCATTCTTTGACACTGAATATCTTATAAACGGCTACAGATGCTGCCAGTCCATAGTTACTATAGAAGGAGAATAGGAAACCGAACCCAAGCGTTCGAATGGCACTAATTTTATGACCTTGAGTGACCTATGATTAGCATTTCAAGGTCACGATAATATTCAACGTCCAATAACTCATCTTATAGTAAGTCGTGTATGACCTGTCCAATGGTTCCGTTTTCAGTGACCTTGAGTGACCCTTAACGTAGATTTCAAGGTCACGGACATGCCCTCAACGAATTGTGTGCGCAGCTGACGCGCGATCTGTTTGCGATAGCTAAGTTCATGTTGTTACATTATAATAAAAATACATATAACAATGTTGTAGACTTCTAGTCAGCGCATAGTATAGTAGGAGACGCAAATATTGTCCTTGACGAACGTCACGGATAGACAAGTCTCCCGTATTTTGCTAGGCAACGGCCGTTGCCATGGCAACCCCATTTTGGCGGACATGTCGGGAACATAATGGGATGCGACCAGCCAAGATTCGTCCCAATAGGTCCGTTGCTAGGCGAGTTATGGTATTTCCAATATTTTCCAACATGGTGGCCGTCCGCCCTTTTGAGTTTTAAAAATTTTAATATTTGATCACGTGACTGTCGTTGCGACCCTAACGTGTTTCTGTACCGAATTTCATCGAAATTGGTTCACGCGTTCGGCCTCCAGACGCCCATAACTGCCGAATGTTTAATGCGCCGTTGGTAGGCAGCGGCCGTTGCCATGGCAACCGAATCATGGCGGACATGTCGGGGACATGATGGGATGTGACCACCCAAGTTGGGTTTCAGCCGGTCTGTTGGTAGGCGAGTTATGACATTTCTAATATTTTCAAACATGGCGGCCGTCCGTTATTTTGAATTTTAAAAATTTTAATATTTGATTATGTGACTGTCATTGTGGTCCAAATTTGCTGTTGTGTACAATGCGCCGTTGCTAGGCAACGGTGCGCCGTTGCTAGGCAACGGCCGTTGCCATGGCAACCGCATCATGGCGGACGTGTCAGAGGCATGATGGGATGTAACCACGCAAGTTGCGTCCCAGTCGGTTTATTGGTAGGCGATAGCATTTCGAATACATTTCCAACATGGCGGCGGTCCGCCATTTTGAATTTTAAAAATTTTAATATTTGATCTCATGACTGTCATTGCGGTCCTATCTTGCTGTTGCATACCAAATTTCATCAAAATTGGTTCACGCGTTCGGCCTCCAGACCCCCATGACTGCAAAATATTAAATGCGCCGTTTCTCGGCAACGGCCGTTGCCATGGCAACCGCATCATGCCGGACATGTCGGGCACATGATGGGATGTGACCACCCAAGTTGCGTCCCAGTCGGTCCATTGTAGGCGAGTTATGGCATTTAGAATATTTTCCAACATGGCGGCCGTCCGCCATTTTGAATTTTAAAAATTTTAATATTTAATCACGGGACTGTCGTTCTGGTCCTAACTTGCTGCTGTGTACCAAATTTTATCAAAATAGGTTCACGCGTTCGGCCTCCACACCCCCATAACTGCAGAATGTTCAATGCGCCGTTGCTGGGCAACGGCCGTTGTCATGTCAACCAAATCGTGGGGGACATGTCGGGGACGTGATGGGATGTGACCACCAAAGTTGGGTCTCAGTCGGTCCATTGGTAGGCTAGTTATGACATTTCTAATATTTTAAAACATGGCGGCCGTCCGCCATTTTGAATTTTTAAAAAATTTAATATTTGATCACGTGACTGTCATTGTGGTTTTAATTTGCTGTCGTGTACCAAATTTCATCAAAATCGGTTTACGCGTTCGGCCTCTAGACGCACATAACTGCTGAATGTACAGTGCGACGTTGCTAGGCAACGGCCGTTGCCATGGCAACCGCAACGTGGCGGACATATCAGGGACATGATGGGATGCGACCACCCAAGTTTCATCCAAATCAGTCCATTCGTAGGCGAGTTATAGCGTTTCCAATATTCTGCAATATGGCGGCCGTCCGCCATCTTGCATATGAATTTTGTTATTCTGGACCACCCACGAAGTCAACTATGCGGTTCGATTACCGTGTCAAAATTTGGTATCGATCCGATATTCCCCGCCGGAGATATTACCATTTTATAATTTTGCCACTTTGGCTGGAAAATGCCTAACCATTTGCTGTTTGTCACGAACAATGGGCCTTAACAGCGATAAAACTTCTAAGGTTTTTTGTATTAATAAAATCAACAACCGGTACCATCTGGTCACAAATGTAATATCGTATGAAGATAAAGCTCCGAAACATTTGTTGCAGTGAGAAGTTATACGTAAGGTGAAACAGTGTTTTGCCATTAGTAGCGAGAGATAGCGGTATCTGGCAGACGCCGACACTTGGCGATGGCGATATGAGTAGTCGGGCGGTCGAGTTTATTCTCGTTTATCTTCTGAGAGCACTTATGGTCCTTGAGATAGCTGGCGAGCAAGCACTCGGCCACACCCCTATGACGTCACGCATTCCAACAAGCAGCGGTTGAGTGCTAATTCGTGTCCATATTAAGATAAGGCGATTAGTGCTAGCGCTGACGGCCGAGCTGGGCCGTACGACTGGTAGAGGATGCCCGACTCGTTGCCATATTGAGAATCAGACTTGGCCCCGCCTTCTATGTCCATTTCGGGGCAGCAGTTAGTTGCTTGGCTGGGCAAGTCGCCTGGTCTTTGCTGACGTCAGAGACGTCGCTGACGTCAATGCGTGGTTAACTCCATTGCCGTATTGGGGATTGGAGTTTGTCCCTGGGCTGACGCCTCAAACAGTGTCGATTATATAAGGGCGCGCACATATGACATTCTGAGTTCTCACCGTCAAGGTGTAGTCAAAGTGGGCGCAGGTCGGGATCAGCCGATCTGCTAGTTTCGTTACTACGTCTAAGTTATTATATGCTGTACTATATGCTGATCGAGTGCTGTGACAATATATAAACTATACAACTTTATCAGAAGAGTTCCTATACAACTTTATCAGAAGAGTTCCGCGTGGTGTTTCGCTACACACACACATTTACCTTGAGCTAATTCCTCAGTCGCCCACGGTTCTACCAGGAACCCGGGTGACAATTGGTGGAGAAACGGCTCTTTCCCACGCCGAATAACGACCACTGACAGAGATCCGAAAGACGGTACAACACAGAGGGCATTACGTTTGGAAGAAAGCAACTTCAGAATACCTGATTCCAAACAGGTTCAGGACGCGGTAACGGTTCGAAGCGCGAATACACGACGTTCAGCAGGAAGAGACGACGGCGACCAGTACGCTGACCCATGTCCAGCGGTTCGCCGTCGCGTCGACCACAGCCAAGGAGATCACCCACGAAGACGTCGGGATGGTGCGTCGGTTCGGTGCGAAGTGTCCGACGTGACGCGATCCAACGTGACGCTCTCCTGGCTTGCCCCGACATCGAACGGCGGAGCGGCGGTCGTGGCCTACGTCATCGGGCGGCCCGAGCGCCTGTCGTCGACGTGGACGCAACCTGGCCGCGACCGGGGTCACGGTGACAGTCAGGATTCGACCAGTCCAGTCCAGTCGTACAGACTCTTTGCACCATGCCTGCAGTGACATTTTCGTTTCGTTTCGGCAAAGGACATTCAGCGAGTCAAATACCGGTAACTTTTACATTTCTAAGGCCCGGTCGTCAAATGCCTGCAACGTCAAGAACATTTGAACAGTGTGTCAATTCAGCTGAGTGTGTCTATTTATATTCTGCTAATTAGTGCTAACTTGCATGCGTTTTTATTGTTTAGCAGTAGTTCAGAGTGTGTATTATTGCATTTTGCGTGTGATTGCATTTTAATTAGATTTAGTATTTAGTATTTGCTGAATGAGTTATGCCGAGTTTCGAGGCGATATTGTGATCAAGAGTCGCTAATGAATACGAGGAACAGTCAAAGATAAGATGGTTATATTGATGATGATGATGATGACGTTTCATAATTTTGCCGGATATGGATTCATTTTTGCTTTCAAGCAGCCAGATGTGACTTATGTGACTTCAAGTTTTTGGAGAAGCGGTTGAGATTTACGTAGTCAATCGTGTGTAGTGCAACATGTTTGTCTACATTAATTTGATACGATTGCTGTTAATGATGACAATATGATGATACGCCGTAGACAAGTGAGTCTAGTGAGTATAGTGGCAAACGACCGGTAGTCTGTTATTTATTGATGCCACAAGTATGTCACGGCGCGTTACGGAGGGACGGTTACGCCTCCATAAGACGTGGATAATGACGTTTAATTTGATGGTCGCCAGAACAGTACAGGGACTTATACGTCTAACCGCGATGTCCTCAATGACGAGATGAATATTGCCAGAGATGCAATAGGGGCCTATGTTAAGGTCAAGGTCAAGACGACAGATGTCAAGGTCGATTATTTTCGGAGCAACGGAATGTAAGTCTCCGGGTGATGTTGCAGATGCGGGTACCCTTATGAGGTCCGATAATTTGATATCGCAACGATCACGATACGAGTTGCCGCAAGTCGCCTACGTTTATTGGCGGTATATATGACGTTAGAGTGGTCAGTGGACACTCAGTAATGTCTCGCGGATCAGAGGCAGCATTCTCTAAATTACATAAATTCTAAATTGGATCCAACATTTTCGGTTATTTTTATAGGGATTCTGCTACTAAATGATCAGATTTGATGCGAGAATTCGACACACATGTTTGTGTTGGCGGCGGTCACGATGATCGCGGATGAGAGCGGCTGTTTAATGTGCTCAGAGGAAATGAGTATGAGATATAGGCTGAAACAGGCCTGATGATATTACATCGACTGCCTTGACGTGACATAGCTCCGAATTGAATTATGAATTGCGCTGGTCGCAATGCTCGGAAGTGACCTTAATGTGAAGGACGTGGTGAGGTTAATTTACACAGATACAGTTGCGCTTGCATAACACGCGCAACTCGGCAGCGTACACTACGCTATTTTCACTCTTGCCTTACTAGAAATAATATTTGCGTATTCTTAAATTCGTTTGTTGTTGCGGTTGTTGTTTTAATTTCGCTTGTAGACAGTGGGTATCGCAAGGGGTTTTGGCAACCCTTACAATATTTTTTTTCAGTGCAGATATTGGCCGTTCATTATATTACAATAGGACAGTAAACAAGTTACACAGTTTACCGGATCATGCTGACCTTTGTTTGCGAATGTGACTAACATACGGACAGACGGACATGCAATAACAATTTTATGCATTGTACAGTAATATTAATAACCGTTATTAATTGTGTTTACTAACCTTGTCAGCAGCTTTAGGCGAAGTAGATGGCGAAGCGTTTACGATTTATAACGATAATATATGTACAATATTTATTTACAAATTTTGCTATGTACAATACTGTGCCTTTGGTTAGATTTCAATCGGGTCTTCCGGCCCCCCGGTCCCACTGGGCCCTGGGGAGGGCGAGCTGGCGTCGTCTGACTCAAGGTCTGACAGATCGCTGACAGTAGGTGATCGGGGCGGGTCAGTAGGGAAATGGCCTACGTGCACAGACTGCTGACCTATATGAAACACAACCATATTGCCAGGGAGTGGTATGCCTTATTCTAATCTGAATCCCTGTTCGTTTGTTATAACCAATTTGTTGGGGGTCAGATAAATTTTAAGTTCTTCTAGAGCAGCCATTTTTCTCTTAGAACCTCAGCACAGCACGGTAGTGCGATGGCGCGGGAGTTATATAGGTTATTTCAGTCAGTACGCTGGCGGGGCTGAGGGCATATCTTACTGTTACTTGTTTTTTGGTGCTAGCGCAAGAAGCCAAAAAAACACAAAACAAACATATGACAACAAAAATCAACTTACTTTTTGCTTCAGCGACCACAGTATAGTACGTTCCAGTGCTGCGTGCGTCGGGTGGTTTACAACGTCGAGTGCTACAACGTGCGCGTCGGCTGAGCCGGCTCGTGCGATTGCTGTTATCAACGATGTTTACTGCTGCCAGAGAGTCTGCTGCTGCTGCAGCTGCTGCGTATGTCAAGTCCTTGTGTTATCCAAAGAGCTTAGGATCACGCGTTATCATCGTATCTATTGCATACACTAGATACTTGGCAATATTTGGCACACGCAGACCACACACTGACTTGTCGTAGTGTTATTTTCGCATAACCTGTAATGATGTGCTATTGTAAATTTGTGTATGCGATATTATGCGGTATTTTTTCGGTATTATCGTTTATTATTTCTAGTTAATAGATAACATATGCCTTTGCTTTCGGTGTTGTGTAGTATAGATTATTGAATATATTATCATTGACGACGTTGAACGTTACGATTGACAACCATTTCTCTGCGTTCTCATTGTTCAGTTGCGTGTGTTTAACTTTAATTTTAGACGTGTGTAATTCTTACAATTGTTTTGGCATTATGCTGAGCAATGTGTAGCACCGGCTTGATTTTTAAATTGCGGGTACTGGGTCTAAGGGTCTAATGGTCTAATCCTACAGTGACGAACCAGGTGGTTGTCAAATGCCCCGGGAGTGTTGCAGTGAGAAGTTATACGTAAGGTGAAACAGTGTTTTGCCATTAGTAGCGAGAGATAGCGGTATCTAGCAAACGCCGACACTTGGCGATGGCGATATGAGTAGTCGGGCGGTCGAGTTTATTCTCGTTTATCTTCTGAGAGCACTTATGGTTCTTGAGATAGCTGGCGAGCAAGCACTCGGCCACACCCCTATGACGTCACGCATTCCAACAAGCAGCGGTTGAGTGCTGATTCGTGTCCATATTAAGATAAGGCGATTAGTGCTAGCGCTGACGGCCGAGCTGGGCCGTACGACTGGTAGAGGATGCCCGACTCGTTGCCATATTGAGAGTCAGACTTGGCCCCGCCTTCTATGTTTATTTCGGGGCAGCAGTTAGTTGCATGGCTGGGCAAGTCGCCTGGTCTTTGCTGACGTCAGAGACGTCGCTGACGTCAATGCGTGGTTAACTCCATTGCCGTATTGGGGATTGGAGTTTGTTCCTGGGCTGACGCCTCAAACAGTGTCGATTATATAAGGACGCGCACATATGACATTCTGAGTTCTCACCGTCAAGATGTAGTCAAAGTGGGTGCAGGTCGGGATCAGCCGATCTGCTAGTTTTGTTACTACGTCTAAGTTATTATATGCTGTACTATATGCTGATCGAGTGCTGTGACAATATATATAAACTATACAACTTTATCAGAAGAGTTCCGCGTGGTGTTTCGCTACACACACACATCTACCTTGAGCTAATTCCTCAGTCGTCAGGCTCAGCCGGGAGCTTGGTAACACGTTGCGGAAACTTGGTTTTGAATACCGAACAATTGTTGCAAAAAAATTTCGTAAAACGGTTGGAAACTTTGCTCAGTGAAAGCAATCTGTAAACGGGCTGATGAGTGTGGGTCAGAACGGAACGAAAGCCAGGTAGCGGTCGGCCGAAAATAGCATGAACAGAGGAAAACGTTAGATACTTTAAGCTGTTGATTAGCGAAAATCGAACATTGAATTTGATGATGCGGCACTTCACCAAATATTAAGCTCATTTAGTAGAATTAAACTGACTTGTGAAGACATATGTGGTGAATTATATAGAAAAACTGCACACAGTCTATCTAAAGTTGTATAAGCCAAAGCTCTAAAATAGCAAAAATTAAAATGTTTATTAATTATAAGCGAGAAATATATGCGCTAGCACATTTAAATCTGTCAACAGCCAGCTTTAAATGTCTAAGCTAGCGCATATGTTTTATGCTTATAATTAATAAACATTTTAATTTTTGCTGTTTTAGAGCTTTGGCTAATACAACTTTAGATAGACTGTGTGCAGTTTTTCTGTATAATATTTGCTGTTTTATTAAAGTTTGTTGGTAAGAGACGTATGACAAATTAGAAACGTAGACAATAGCGCGAACAGGTGAGTTCTGCATAGGCTTAAACTAAAGATTTGTAAGTTGAGAGCTCCTGTAGGCCTTGACATCAGCGCACCTATTATGTTTCCGACATTCGTTTAATATATACATCTTTATTCATCATAATAATGACGTCACGCAAAAAAGTTCCGGTTTCGACTTTTGGTCACGTGGTCATCTCTGCGTCGCCGTGGCGCATCTTCCCATATAATTTGATGCAAGATATCTTTATCCAGTCCAAAGTTATTGACATTTTTCCGAAATTCAAGATGGCGGCCGCCGCCATCTTGGATTTTCAGTT
>Ga0209339_1000634_pt1 | contig 13241 bp, 4 predicted proteins | sample OlaalgELextract3_FD_187376 | JGI IMG/M metagenome (GOLD analysis project Ga0209339, IMG submission 187376) | Olavius algarvensis symbiont microbial communities from Tuscany, Italy - Type A ELBA extract 3 (SPAdes) (version 2) | ecosystem: Host-associated > Annelida > Digestive system >... | reverse complement strand
TACAAACGTCGTAACACAGACACGCAGGCGACCAAAAACAGATACCTCGCCGGCTGTCGCTCGGGTGAGCTATAACTATTTAAACGTTGTACCTAAGTTGTACTTAAACCAAGTAATAAACGTTTAAACAAACCAATTAAAATGTGGTCGTCACATTACAATTCTACGAACGTTATGCCTATACGTGTCTGGAGAAGTGGATACATTAAACTATCATTACACATTGTCTATTGCTATAATGATTTGCTTTTCACTAAATTTCAGTGAAATCAGTGTGGAGGGTACGATTTGTGCTGCCGGACTGTGACTGTTACCGCTACTCGGTAAAGTTACCTCACTCTTGATAGTGAAACTCAAAACTTGGCTGCAGTTTCCAAGTCAATCATTAATGACGTCTGCGCATTATATAGCCCAGAACCACACGGGCGACCTAGTAAGATGATAGTATTAAACGTTTTTCAGAGATTGCCATAGTTTAACCGTATAAAGTTTAATTGTGACCATCCATAGTACCTGTGTAGGTAGGCGCCATGCACGGCATGCGATGATCTAGTGCGGGCTGCGTGTGACCGCGTAGTGCCTACGCGACCACGTTTCTTTCAGCGATCAGATACAACACGATCGAGATTCACGTAGGAGAAGTACGTCATAGCGAGAACTACAGGCGCAGTTACTGAAGTACAGTGTAATAGTCGACGCAGTTGCATTTCGGTGAAAATTTGACGAATGTTATAGACACAACAGTAACCGATTAATACTTCCGGCCACCGTGTATGAAGTTGGAGCTAAGAAGACGGTATTTTAGCCGATATTTGATCAAAAATGTCAGTTATGTGCCGTGTGTTTGCAAATACCAGGTGCGAAACGGTAAAGACAGATGTGTTTATGCAGACGTTGGCACGATAGAAGAATGATTACTGATGAGAGATGTTGTGATGAAGTCGTGTTTGTACATACTCCGTGTCGTCAGTCACCACAGCTCACGTAATCGGCCTACGATATAGAACTACTGAGCGGAGCCTACATAAGTACGATGACGAGTCAGCTTTCAGTAGTGCCATGTCATAAATAAAGATCTTTATGTTTCTGCAGTTATGATGAACTGGTCAGTTTAGTCCTTCGCTGGTGCCTCGTTGTGGCGCTTTTAGACTAACACTTTCGTGCCGAATTATAGCATGTGTCCATTCGACGAAGAAAAGACAGTGTGAAACACAAGACATAAGAAGAATATAACATCACGGTAATATACACATGGACCAGCGCCATTTCGAGCGTCGTGAATGATGGAAGTGGCACAAGACTGCACGTCAGCAGGGAAACAGTCAACACGACGTCAGCGTCTCTATGTCGAGTACCTCATCGACTGTCCGCCTTGTCCGCGTGAAGAGCGCCGTCGTCTCGACCTCCAACGCAAGCGGCCGCTGGTCGGACCTGGTCCCGCCGAGCACAGAGGCCGCCGGGCCATATCCACCTCTACGACCGATGAGCCGCTGTCTCCGCGGTCCCTGCCGGCTACTCCAACGACCGAAACATTAGGCCCGATCTTCGACGACGGCCAAGAACATCCTGCAGAGTTTCAACGGCGTATGTCGCCTTTTCGACGAGGTCACCGTGTCAAGCGACCGGCGTCGGCGACTCCTGTGCTGTCAGAGAATGCCAGCCCGTCGCTGTTCGTCCTCAGACCTCAACCTTTGCAGGCTGACGGAGACCATGACACCGGGACTGCGGAGGGGGCTTTCGGTGACAAGCCGATGCAGGTCTGCAGTCTTCAGGCGATGATCAGACACCGAAGAACTTCGAGCAACATCAGCAGCAGCAGCGTCGAGAGTAGCGTGTCTGTACCCGATCACCATAAACATCGTGACGAGCAGGTGATCGTTCTCATCCTCATCATCATCATCATCACTGTCACCACTAAATCAACTGTCGTTTACACTAACTGCTAACCATAATGCCCATGACACACTTACCAGAAATCGGCCCCCAAAACCCAGTGCCAGGCCTACTGGTTTCTGGCTTGCGCGTCTGGTATGCAGTGTGGTACCGAAATTTTTCTGGTACCAGTTACTGGTACCTAAAAGGACATGCTCTAGCTTATTTTCGTATCCGGCACGGTACCGCTTTCTGGTACGGTTTTTCGATGCCGATTCCTGGTATATGTGTGTCACGGGTATAACAGATATAGGCGTACTGGGCAATAGCCTACACCGTGAACAATATTTTAACGTGTGGACAACTTTACATTTCGCGAGCGATGCGATGCTTGCTTGCGCAGACAGAAAACCAAGAGTATAAATCTGCCACATAGCATAGTGTCACGTGACGACCTACTATCGAAACAGTCCTATACAGTCACCTCGGGCTAAACTTTTAGCTCAAATGAAATCGAGCCACGCTGGCCAGTAGACTGGCCACGATGGCCGTAGGCCAGCACGCTGTCTGTGCTGGTAAGTCCATTCCTGCGCCAACATGGACTCACCCGCAGGAAAAAAAATGAGTAGTTCACAGGACGGGCAAGTCCATTGTGTAGATGCCGCTGCAGGGGCATCAAATGACCGCTGGCGGTCTTCTTAAATTTAGAGTTGTGACTCTGGCTGTTGACATTGAACAGAGACGGTTGACGTGGAGCAACTCTCTACCGGTAGGTGGACCGGCTGGACCGGCTGACCGTGCCGACAACTACGACAGTGAGCTTCCATGCCCGTGCCGCCGGTGCCGGAGCGACGTGGTTTCAGCGGCGAGGCGCAGCGTCGATAAAAGACGTCGACGTGATCGCACCGACTCGTGCACGTACCACGAGCTGACACTGGACAGACGCACTGGACGCAACAAGCTCGGCTTCAGCGTCGTCGGTGGTCGGGACACACCGCGTGGACCGATGGGAATCTACGTCAAGACCATCTTCGCCGACGGTCTGGCGTCTGAGGACGGACGACTGCAAGAAGGTAGAAGAGAACTTGATCAACGTGATATAGTACACAACATGGTGTTGGGCGCAGCTAACCTCGCCGCGCGCCCCACTGCACGGTGCTGTCACCTCGCGAACTTCGTGGTACTAGCCTACACAGAGGCACTACCCGTCTATCCTGAAAGCTCCATGACGGTAGCTGCAGCAACCGGTTTGCCGTAACGTTGCAATGATTCCAAAGATCGTAACATAACAAACACACGCGAGCGAATACAACATATTTACAGAACCGTGTGACGCTCCGTCCACACTGCGATTAGTCCGTCTATCTGTACTGGGTGGTTTTTTCACTCTTTCTAAATTCACATATAGAGTTTTCGGTTTTTGTCGTGAAAACCAGTATTTTCGCTGTCGTAAAGCTGAAGCCAGATTTTTTTCATTTTATAGTTACTAAGATTAAGAAACTAATCTGCGTCAAGCCTCCTAAGTAATTCGATGTCGCTTACGAAATACGAACGTGTTGTGTGACCCGATGTGATGGGTAAGAGACAGTTACTTTGAACATGTTGTTGCATGTACTAAGTTAACCCTTTAATGGGTGCATTAAAACCACAGAGCAACGGACCATTATACACAAGTGCGGTGACTGGTACACTGGCAGCTGATGGGTGGGCTGTTATTTTGGTACAGCGAGGAGGGGCCCGAGGGGGCTGCGGCCCCCAGTCCCCTCCTCGCTGTACCAAATGTAACAGCTTAACTATCAACGGCCAGTGCACCAACTTCATATTATTCGGTGTGGCACTATAATTGCTGTTGCACTATAAAGGGTTAGTGTTTAGAAATGTTAATCATTTGCGACAACTTGCGGTTTAGGTGACGAAATCATCGAAGTGAACGGCGAGTCGTTCGAGAATCTGACTCGTCATGAAGCAGTTGCAGCGATCAAGCGACACAAGAAGGACGACGACCATCTACATATCTTCGTTGCCAGACAGAAGACAATGAAATACCGCCAAAGGTTTCATCGTTTATACATGCATAGGCCTACATACTCACATACATTCATAAGTTCGATTTTGCCTTCATACACAACTGTTAATGCCTTTATTACCTCCGAGAAAGGAGGAGGTAAACGTTTTTGCCCGTGTTCGTTTGTCTGTCTGTCTGTCTGTTAGCAAGATTACTAAAAAACGCGTGCTTTGATTTGGATGAAATGTTGCGTGTCAACAGATGTCGGGACATGGACGAATTGATTAACTTTTGAGCCTGATCCAGATTATACTCTGGATGCCGGAACCGGATTGCTCGCTGTTACGCGGAATTTTACGTCGGGAAATTCCCATTGGCGGCGGGCCGCTAGAGCGAGCCGTGGTTTTAAAATGGTTTTATTCATTGAGCCGTCAGAAGACTTTTGTCGGAGGTAAATGCCCTTCTAGTTATTCATCGTATGGTACTTACGACTGGTGACTGAATATACACTGTCTCGAAATAACCGGACCGCTACGATTAATATGGCATAATTCACAACGTTCACTAATTGTTTTTGGCACAGACACACCTTATTCAATTCTCAGTTTACTAAGTTAAAAAAGTTTTTAAATTGGCTTAGAACCAGCTGCGTGGTTTCCATAGCAACAGTAGCGACTTGACGGTCTGTGTCTCAAAAAACGAGACCCTACGATATTTTGACATAACTCGATCAAAAGTTCTTTAATTTAAATAAAATTTCAGAGATAACATGTGCTCAATATTTTTCATTAATCCACAACGTTAGAAAACAGTTGTAATTGCGGCAAAGTATCAGCTGAAGCGAGTTACTGTAGCAATCCTTAACTGCCCGTCATTCCACAGTTTATGATTCCTTATAAATAGAAAATGGTAAATCTTTTAATGAAACAGTGTTTCTATCGGAATAATAAAATGTTTTGCGGTATGAACAGTTACAGCACGTGTTCGAATGCTGTCTTTCGGCATTGACACACAATCATTTTGCCACTCGTTTACTGCTCTGCCGATGATAAGTTGTTCGAAGTCAGCCCAGAAATCCGCTGTTTAGACGTGTCAAGTCGCTACTGTTGTTATGGAAACCACGCAACTGTTTCTAAGCCAATTTAAAAACTTTATATCACAATCACTGGAGAATTGAATAAGGTCTGCCTGTGCTAAAAATAATTAGTGAATGTTGTGAATTGGTAAAGTTATGTCATATTAAATGTAGCGGGCCGTTTTTTTAGACACACTGTATATCGTATTAAACGCCGTATTATAAGGCCGCTGCAGAGTCGCCCCCTGGTGAGCGACAATATATCATTAAAATCGTATCTGCCAATGTTAAGGAAAGTGATCAACACCAAAAATTGATCACTTCTAAAGGTCGCCCAGGCATGCATGTTTGTTCGACGTCCGTTTACGCGCTCGTGAGTTATCGTGCTCACAGACCGAACGAATGATAGAACGAACAATCACATAACTCCGCCAGTCTTGGTGGAGTAAAGATGAGCTGATAAAGTAAAGAACGGTACAGTAATATAGGAGTGCATACTACAAATGGACACAAGTCAGTGATGCTGTTGTAATTAGCTGTAGTTGTTTAACAAATTTTAAAAAAAATCGCAAAACAATCACGAAATTTTTACGAATTTTAAAGCCAATGTCACGAATTCTCGATCTGTGCACTACATTATAACGAATGTATTACATTATAACGGTACTTATTAAGCCGCCGCTCGCGACAGCGAGAGCGGCTTAGTGCATCAGTGCTGTCCATCTGTTCGTGTTATATTAAAATGCAATTGTCTCAAAAACTAAGCAATTTAGAGCCATGGTCTCTATTGACGACCTATAGGAAGTCGTACAAGGGCTTTTCAAAGAACCCATTATTGGACCTCTAAAATCCAAGATGGCTGAGATCCGCCATCTTGATAATCGACATGACGTCATTTTTTCTGCTGAGGGAAGTCCGATTTGGATACAATTTCGCAGACTGGTGCAGAATGACATGTCGACTGCGGTGGTATGGTTAAAATCGAAACCAGATGTAGAATTCCAATATGGCGGACATTTGGGCGAATTACATGGCATGTCATCCCAGAGCCACCTGCCACATTGCAGGGTGCAGTCAGTCACCTGGCGAAATCAATGTCATGATCATGCCACATTGCAGGGTGTAATAATTCCATCCGCCATAATGAAAATCGTTTTTCGCCAAATTTAATTTTTTGTGTTATTTTTTAATGCGGTTTGGGCTTTAACGAGCGGCGGCTTTCATATCGTCTCCGATACACTTGTTTCTGTCGTGTGGGGTTCAGTAATCGTACCATTGTGTTGTACTTCAGTTCAAGTTCAGCTGCGTCGAGTTTGTCAACGTCACCTACTAGTCTTGGACCTACCACGCCGACTGTAGACGACTTGTCAAGTACTGAACACACAGAAGACGCTGCGATACCAGATGAGTCACGTGACCATGCCCACGAAGACGTCAGTTTGCTCACAGATTCGTTCCGGAAAGTGTTTGATGACATCAGTAGACTTGGAGAAGACGGGCAAGAGGCGAAACTGGAGCAGCACTGTATCGGAAGTGACGTGACGCGAACCGATGTGTCATTGGTGGATAAAGATGACGTCAGAGAACCGTCAGAAACGGACACTGGACAACAGGTGCGTGATGACGTCACGGTTTCATCGCACAGTGACGTCATCGGCGGACAGGATGTCATCTCGATTGAAAGAGATGAGCAAACGTGTAATAACAACGTTCGGAACGCATCAGATCAACACTGCGACGACGATATTACAGACGGCATCACTGACTCACAGACACAGTCGCTGAGTTTATCCTCATCACTCCTCATCCCGGCTGAGAATGCAGCCGCCGACGATACTGAGCACACACCGGCAAGCGATGATGTTCAGTCAAATATCAATACACCGTCTCAATTATCACCCGGTGACGTTGCTGATGAATCCTGTAGGTCTGGCGGGGGAAATGTACCGGAATGTGACTACTGCAATCAAACATTCGAGCATCAGTCTGGAAACAATGACTTACCGCCAGTTGCAGAGGAAACGTGCATTTCTAGCTATCAGAGATCTGACGGTACAACTCAAACAAATGATCTACCAAGCTCTTACAGTCTGGTGACCAATTCACTCGATTTCGTGGATCAGAGCGATGATTACTCAGAAGTCGAGAGAGTAGAGGGTGGCAGAGACGAATTAAACGAGAATAATGCGGATGAACTATCATTAACTGAGAATCATTTGAAGAATAAGGAAAGTGGATCGAGAGAGGTGAGTGTAAAAGAAGACTCGAAGTTGGAGGCTTTTGTGGCCGCTCTAGCCGATAAGCAATCACCACTTAATGAAGACGCTTTAGAAAACTCAACAGTGATCGAATCTGCCACCTTCGCCGATGATCGTGTCGCATTTAATGATGACAGTCTTACGTCACCAGCACCAACTTATTTAGCAGCTGAAGCCAAAAGAATGTTACCAAACGCAGATCTGGATAAGTTGAGTTCCGTCTCGTCAACAGATTCGCATCAAGGCACCGTTTCTGATGGAGATGAGGTAGAATTTATTGTCGTATTCGACGACGAAACGTTTTACAGTTCGAAGATAGGTAATGTGGAAGTACCTGATGGTATGTGTTCGAACAGCGTGGGAGATGCAACTCGCTCGGAAAAGATGATAAGTAATCCTTTAGTCAGCTACAGCAACAGCCGCGTACATACTCTTGATACAACTTATACGACAAAAGACGAAAACAACTCGCAGGAGAACAATCATATGTCGGAAGTTGTCTGCCTCCACCAGCTTGAACAGGACGGTGCAACAATGACCACGTCATCGTCGTCATCATCATCATTGTCATCAGCAGAAGCTTTATCGTCATCACTACAGCCACCAGTGAATGATGACATAGCAACTGTCCAGCTGAATGCTTTCAACTCGCATCAGACAGTTTCACCAACGTATGAACAGCCTCCATCGAATGAAACAAATGCAAAGATTGTACCACGTCTGTCATTATCAACATCGTCACCGTCGTCATCAGTGTACAGTCAGATGGAAAAGTTCGAAATGAGCGGTTCTGGATTAGAAGAACAATGTATTCAACAACTGGATCGGACAGTGGCGTCTGTGGGCGAAGACACTGTACCGAGTGACACAGATGCAAAGACCTTATCGAGATCGTCGTCGTCGTCGTCGTCAGTATCATCGCCGTCGTCGTCGTTTTTTTATTCTTTAGTAGTATCCAGTCAGGACGTGAGGTCTTCCGAGTCACAGAGATCCGCCGCGGATGAAGACGTGCATAACGTGAATGAAACTGTAACTGACAGTCAGCCTGACGAATGCAACGAGTTCACAGACTCACGTCTGTCGTGTTCCAGCACAACTGGCGACAGTCGAGATCCGTCTACGACTGCCAGCTCAATATCTCACATATTAGATCTAGAACGTATGAACGACGACGGAACGGATACGAAGTTAGCGGAACAGCCTCCGTTGACGGCAGTCTCCGTCATTGAACGGACAAAGTCCAGACCGTCAACAGCGACGTCACTCGACGGTCTTGAGAGAATTAACGAGTGTAGTTTGAACAGCACCGGTCAAGCGCGCAACGTTCAGTCATCAGACAACAGAGTGTCGGAAAATAAACAACAGGCAGAACATAAACAAAACTACGTCGATTTTAGCAGAAAAGGATTGTTAAAAGAAAGAGACGACGAGACGCAGGAGGAAGTGAAAGGCGAATGCATGAAAGTACGCCAGCTACGGCCGCCTCCTTCTCAGCTCATGACGCCTCTCTCTGGTGATAATCTGGGGCGTATCGACGACGGTAGTTTACACATGGCAGGCGATGCAATAAAAACCGAGAGTTCAGGTGATGTGAACAGCTCCAGAAAAATCTCTACTTTGTATTTTCAGCCATCTGCAGCGAAAGAGCACTTGCTAGTCTACACAGTGAATAGAAGTAATGCGAATGACACAAGTACTCGTCCAATGTCGTCAACAGTAGAGACAGAAGGCTGCAGATCAACTGCTGTGAAAAATAGCTTTATGGACAATTTACCTGTTGCCTCTAGCCAAACAAAGATGTCGGTGGTTAGGCATACCTGCACCGGCAACAAGGAACGTAAATTTGTAACTAAGAAGTCTAATAATCGTGAAGCAGAAGAATGCACATCAACTTCAGTAGAAGATAACTTGGTGACGGCTGCTAACAACATACATGACAGCATCTCTATAGGTGTTCATAGAGCTGCTGCGGACAGAGTCGGGGACCTGCTGCCGACTGTGGTCGAAACGAACCGTGAAGCTGTTACCACGAAGTCTGAACATCATCACAACGACTTCAAACTTACGCCCGCGAGTAGTGATACAAAGAGTTCTCGGTCAGCGGCGTCACTAGTCGTTAAGCGAGTTATACAAACTCCTTCGAGCAACAATGACTCTAGATTCTTTGCGACTGCTGCGAAATCACCGACAACCGTTTCTGTCGTCCATAAACAAGAACGTCGATCAGCGGCGGAAAGAGTCGCTTTCAGGAGCAGTAATGGTTCGTCAAGTGCTGCTCCGATTGAAAGGAGTGACTTCGATAAATCCACGAACAGTTCCGAACGCAAGACTAACCCGCTGAGTGTGTCAATTACGACCATTAATGACAGTAATTTCTCGTCTCTTGAAGATCGTGTACGAGCCAAAGAAAAGGAGCAAGCTAGAAGAAAACTACAGTCTGTGCTGACTCCAGTCTGCCGCAGTGCCGGTCCAGTGCCACCGGTTGTCAACAGAAATGTACTAAAGGCCAAAATTGCAGCAGAGTTGAGAGAAACGCCTTCGCTAGGTAATGTCATGTGTGATTCTGGTGGGTTGTTGTCGACAAATGACGAGATGATCCACCAGAAGGCCAGCCGTTACTCACGGCAACCGGGTCACTATCCACTGCCTAGCCGTCAGCCTACTGCTATAGCCTCACAGCCAAGTGGTTTCCACGACGACAACAACAACAACAACAAGGCAGCTACTGATCGTGACGTCATTAAGATGGTGTCACCGACCACAAGGAGGAGTCGTGGTGACGACCCGTCGTCATGGCAACATAGACAGGTGCTCTATGACGTCACAATCTCACTGTCCCCCACTCGACGCTCTTTCTCGCAACTGTCAACGGGTGACGACCAAAACAACCAGCAGAACCTCATACACCATCGCTCGGAGCACACCAGACATCGAGACGTTGCTACCTTCAACACGTCTCCTGTTGATCGTGCCGCCGTTGGTTTTCAACGGTCGCTCTCACTGCCGGTGGTCGACCGGTCGGAAGCATTTGTCGTGCCGCCGACGGCTGGAGGACAGCGAGATCGCGTGAGGTTGCCGCAGACAGACCGTCGACTCTACCGGTCGTCGACGCTGTCTCCGCCGTCGCGGATGAAGTCGTCAACAACTATGCTGAGCACCGTCGGCGAATACCACTACCAGCTCCGCAGTTGAACTAACTGTTGTTTGAACTGTGATGATAAAAGCTGCGGGTCAAGCGTAGTTGCCCTGTTTTGACAAAAATAATTATAGGCAATCCGTAACCCCAGTCATATTCAACTAGTTTGGTTTGGGATGCAAATCAGTCTGGGGTTTAACGTCGGAAATTCATCGAAAAATAGACTCGATTATTGTTGCCTGTGGCAAGTTAGAGGAAGACTGCGCGTGAATAACTCCACATTGTCATTTTTGTTTGTAACTGATATTTTAATGCCTCCGCTACGCCGAACTGGCAGGCGGAGGCATTATGTTCTCAACCTGTCCGTCCGTTCGTCCGTCCATCCGTCCGTTGGTTTGCTCGTCTGTTACCAAATTGTGAACACGATATGTTAGAACCGAGTAAACCGACGAGTTTGATGAAAATTGGCACAAACTGTCCGTAGGATAAGGGCATGAATCTCTCAACTTTGGGGATTAGGAGGTCAAAGGTCAAGGTCACACAAGGCCCAAAATAGATTTGGAGGGCTGGCGGTGGCATCATTCTCGACTCCCTTGGGTCGGGTAGTTTTTTAGTTGTTTTTTTTCTCTTTCTCGCTTAGAAGTTGTTTTTCAGTTGCCAGAGTGTTGCTAACAGAGTACATGTACATCATTGTTAGTCGGTGACAGTCGCTGATCATAACGGACAATCACGTGTATCACTGCGTTAATCTAGGGTAACCACTTTATCGTTGTACATTTCATTTCACTGTTTTAACATGTGTGCACGCGTACGGTTTGTGATTTTAATTACCTCCGCGAAGAAGGCTGTTGTTGCCTCGATCGGTCTGTTGGTTTGTTTGTCAGCCTGTCAGTAGGATTACGAAAAACTTGCGGAAATATTCACCAAATTCCTTAATCGCTAGGCCTTGAGACAAGATACAATCGATTAGATTTGTAACCGGCTATACGGGGAAAACAAAGTTACTATTTACTGCCGTTTACCTGTGTCACGGTTGTTGAGCTGCTATAGGCCTACTATTGTTGTGTACTGGGTTGCGCTAAGGGATAGCAGCCGGAAGCCGATCAACACTGGGATAAATGTGCCATAATTTTATCAAATCAAAATCAACAAATCAAATTTGGTTGGCTGAGAAAATTTTTCAGCCTTGGCAGAGGTTATTATAATTATTATTGTTTTTTTTAATTGTTACCCATGGTAAATAAATTACCAAGATATTTTCAGAAAATTATTATTATTAACCAACGACACGTAACAAAGTCAAAATGACGGGATTCACGGCGCACAGAAACAGGTCATCATGCGCAATAGCTTCGAGTGAACTGAACGATAGAGTCTTTGATTTCCAGTCTCCGATTGCTGTGTCTGTATGTTTCTGTATATACAGGGTGGTCCAAAATAAGTGGCACCCTGACTTTTTTTCGATAACTTTGGTAAAATTACATCAATTTTAACCATTCTTTCACCGTTACAACAAGAAATATATGGCGCGTAAACATAAAATTGTGACGACCACCTCACCTTAATTCTGTGGCCACACTACTTAACAAAACAAACACTACTGCTAATGTGAATGACACAATAATATTTTGTATATGCAACATAAATCAAGTCGCGCATTTTGTTGGCTAAGATGTTTACTTACTTATTCACAGAAATGCTTCATGACGTCACTAGGAAAGGGCCTGTTGCCTGATATTAAAATGGGCAAAAGGTGGCCGTCACAAATGGACACCACTCAGGTCTTAGGCATAACTTTGGCAAATGTTGACCGCTTTTCAAAATTTTTTATTGTTTGACTCGGCAATAATTTGCAGCAAGATTTTCGCTATGTTTCCCACCATGCCTTAAGTGTGTCGCTGCATGACTTTGTGAAATACAAAAGATAAAAATTGCAAAACGATACGATACGATACGACACGATACTATGCATTTAACGTGCAGTAAAAAGCTGACGTGCATGTAGCCAATTTAGTCCGCCACACGGAACAAACAGAAAAATTAAAGAAAAAAACGAACTAAAACACATTTAACACAATAGCACCTGTTTACTTTTAATGTTGACAAAAATGCTTGTAATGTCGTCCTTTGGCACAAATGAACGCACGGATACGTTTGCGCCACTGCTTTATTGCGCAATAATTGATCACGCTTTGCTCCAAGCCATGCCAGACATCGAGCATACGCTGCTTTAGTTCTGTTCAACAACGTCATGAACTTTCGTCGGGTAGTATGTGCATGCGCTATTAGGCCTAATCTTCATTCAAGGATCGACGAATATCAGGTCCGTTTTCCTCATCTTGGACACAAGCGCGGACACCATCAATGACTTGCTGTTTCAGCAGCAGACGCTTCGGTGCAACCAGTTTCTCTCTTGACGCAGCCGGTGTCCGGCTCATTCACACGACCATTTTGGGGGATTTTGGACATAACCACTTGATCAAGTGCAAGTGCAACAAATCCAACAATGTCAGACGATCGAGCACTGCAAAGCTATTAACTACGGAACAACTGCTAAAAAGTATTACAAAACCTGCAGAACAAACGCGACTAAATAGATTAATAATGAAGAAGAAATTCACTCGAGTCTAGCTGACTGGTGACAAAATGTATGTAAATGCGAGTCCATGTAGGCTATCATGGAAAATTAGTAGGCTAATCAGTAGGAATGCCAAATAGTTATGTATATTTTTTTTCATTTTCACTGCACTATGTTGCGACATTGGGCATTGGCCTTGCCTTTGATTTCAACCACGAAACCGAAAATACGAGAAGCTGGCAATACAGACGTCTAACAAAATTTACTTGAGGCCTATTACAATGCAGCATAGAATGTTCATTTTGATAGAACTGAAA
>Ga0209339_1000633_pt1 | contig 13243 bp, 7 predicted proteins | sample OlaalgELextract3_FD_187376 | JGI IMG/M metagenome (GOLD analysis project Ga0209339, IMG submission 187376) | Olavius algarvensis symbiont microbial communities from Tuscany, Italy - Type A ELBA extract 3 (SPAdes) (version 2) | ecosystem: Host-associated > Annelida > Digestive system >... | reverse complement strand
AGAATCTCGGCACACAATGAATACCAGAAATAAAGGCGGGTTTCTCCCCTGTGCGACTGTGCCATTTATACCGGCGTATCTTTCCTGAGACTTATACACGGTGGGCCAAAACATAACTGGTACAATCTCGTTTTTTTCGCAATTCGGTCATTTGTAAGCGATATCTGGGCGAAACGTGAGCAGATCAACGCCAAAAATTACCTGTGTAGAAACACTGGTTGCAGATCATGTTTTGTTTCCTTTAGCGGCCCGTGGACAACACCCCCGGGGATAAGCTGGGCGTATGGCGAGATATGCGTCTTGCTGACGCACTTGTTTATTGTTTTATTGTGTGTATGTGTGTACTTATGTGTGATTTTGTGTCATATTTTGTGTGTGTAATTGTGTATTTTGTGTTCTTATGTGATATTTTGCTGCCTTCTGGCGTAATAAACGATGATGATGATATGTTGAATTTTGTCAGGACTATGCACATGTGTTAGAGATCGTCCTTGTTTTACAGTATTTCGAATGAAAATTGAGCAAAACTCATGCGTCATTTGCAAATTCAATGCAATTTTGGGGGTATTGACGATTTATGCAAATTAGGTAAAGAATATTTAATTGCACTGATATGCAAATTATACATTTCATTCTAGACAAAATTCTGAAACTTTTGACATTACACGCCTTTCTATCGTCAGTCGTTGCAAAGGTATGTGATCTCAAAAACAGTCCGGTTTTTTGGCCCACCCTGTATATAGCACCATAAAGACCGAAGACACAGAGGTGCTCGGAAGATAAGAGAGCTAAACCAAGCAAGATCAAAGCCCGATGCAGTTGACCGACCTGTAAGAACTGCTCGTACCTTTGTGCACCATTATAATAGTACACAATACTGTAGCACAGAGAGTTTAGCGAGGTCCAACAGTACAATGCACACTGGCTATGGCAAGTAGTTGTGTATCCAGCAGCGTGATGAATGCTGATCTGGCGAAAATGATGCGGATTAGAATGGACAGTCAGATGTCATAGAACTGCGGTGTAGGCGTAAACTGGTCGTGCATGTGGTATGCGCGTGTCGTCTCGATGGGCAGATACTGACGGCCAGTGTCAAAACTGTCAATGTGATGAGACGAAACGTGCAAACGAATCATTCAGCGACAACGTAGCGACGGACACACGTTGACGCAGTTTCTATAGTGATAGCGAGTGAAGCTGCTGCAGCTGGCGACGATGAAGAAGATGATGATGATGACGACATTGCACCAAGACACTCTAGCTCGCCTGTTCGTCACCAAAAGTGAACACAAGCAATAATGTCTGATTCGCGAGATTCCTGACTCTGGCGGAAATGTCTCGCATTTTTTAACATTTGTGTTTATTATGACGTTTCTTTGTACACGTAACTTTGCAACTTATTTGTTAGCAACATTAATGGAAACAGTTGCAGCAACCGTCATGAAACTTTCAGTCTACATGGACGACAGCTCTGAGATCCTGCCGTTACATTCGCCAGGTGCCAGTATACTCTGCAGTGGAGCGCGGGGCGTGGTTTGACGTGCTTAGCGCACCACTTGTGTAATTAATTAGTCTTATAGTCACACGTGTGTCATTAGCATGCATATAGACTAGTACAGTAGGCCTATTACATACAACTCATAAAATGACCGTGTGTGTGGTATACGTGGCCGGGTTCCTGGCCACCTGGACTCCCCTTAGTTACATGCCTGTGACGTCATATTTCGGGCAAGAAAGCATGGCAAAACTTGGCGACAATTGGCTTTCCGAAATCCAAGAACCGGGCACTGTAGACCTACGCCTGTGATTGTCTGTGGCACGAGTGCTGTTAAGGCAGACGCCCACGAGTCCCTGGACTGTGAGACGGTGTGGTAGCTAGGCTTGGCCTAAATGTGGACACGTTGGTACATAGCTGTGAAGTCCACGGCGCGTGTTGGCTACTGACAATAGAATATCATCGACGTTCTTGTGACCATTATAACACACAACGACGACGACGACGCTTACTGCTGCAGTTAGCGTGATTGACAGGCAGTTATATACTGAAGACCTAGATATCAGAGGAACGAATCAGACATCAATCAGTTAATCACAATCAATCTGCACACAAACAAGAAAACACTGTACAATACACGCAGTTACAAAAATAAAATCAAACTGACGTTACATTTTGTTTAACATTGCAAGTGCACGAATAACTATTCAATGCTTTCTTCCAGAATATAATTTTACGCTGATCATTGGTCCTGACACCAGACCATCATGCATGCAAGCAGCCTGCATGCGAGACGCTGTCATCCGGCCTGGCGCGCATGCGCTGTTATTAGCGGTCAGATGAGCTGTGCTGGTGATAATTTGATCGACAACTGACTGCTGCTGCTGCAAGAGCAGGGCGTTACTTTGGTCTAAAAGTGGGCGTACCATCAATAACGGCTCAAACTAATGATCAGCTTTATTCACCAAAGGTAGACATAATAACAAAATAAAGAATAGAAAATATATAAAATAACGAACTTAACTAGATATTACACAACATACAACAAAGCGCAACTTGTACTAATTAGATCAACTTTCTACACGGAAGTAATGCGACACTATTCATCATTAATAATCATGGATTATAATACACTGACTCGAATTTTGCTATGCGTTTGGACAACAGAGTGCTGGGTAATTCAAAGCCAAAGAATTCCTGGCAAGATTTAACAATTTCAATATTACTGGTGCTGAAAAGCTTCATAAAAAATCGGTTAATAGTAAAGTCCAGTGAGGCCATTTGGGACTTAGTGAGTTCACAAACTTCCAGGCCATAGAATAAGATGGGGATGCATTTGCTTTTAACCAACTGAAGGGTCACTTCTTCAGAAGCTACTCGTCCGATTTTACCAAAGACACTGTTTCTAGCTTTATAGAACGAACGTTTAGCGTGATCTATTAATCAGCAGTTAAAACGTTTGACGCAAAGGCGCTGGTTTTTTGGTTGCAGAAGTTAATATTTACATCATAATGAGACGGCGACGTCGATTCAGTCACAAATGTGTGGGAGGGGAGGGACCATTAAGCGCCATTCGTGACTCGTAACGCATTGTGCCACACGTACGTGCGTGAATAACAAACACAGTACAACGAAAGTGACTAATTTTGAATACACATACTGGTTGATTGTTTTCCCTAATTTTCTTCCTTCTGGATCACGAGAAGCGAAGACACAGGCTGGTTTAATAATCGCCGACCATGGATCACAAACGTATAGCATAAAATTAGACTGTGGCCGAGAGGGGACACAAACCTGCATCCCGCAGCTCTAATTCCTAACCGAAGTTTTCCGGACTTCTGATCCGAATCCTGGAAATAGATCCGGTGGATATTCGGATTAATCCAGATCCGGACAACGTAATGGATTTGTCCCCTCAACGGCGTCAAATGCATCACCAAGTTTGGTGAAAATCCGCCGATCGCGGTATTACAGATGGTAGAATAAATACCGTAAAATGCCACGTCTCGTAATTTTAAGGAAAGTGGAAAAGTGCTCCTGGATCCACATCTGGATTAGGATCAACGTCGAGGTTTAAGCACTTCTAGAGGGTCTCTCCTTGCCCATGCTTGCCAAGTTTGGTCGACATCCATCGACGCGTTCGTGACTTACACACAGAGACACGCACGGTGGTCGCAATACCTACTCTGCCTCTGTACAGAGTCGAGCTCCTGACAACACGTGCCCGAGCTCTTCTGAGGTGTAGCTCGCCTTCACCTTTCAACGTCGAGTCGAAATTATACTTCGTAGATGGATAACAATAGAGGTTTGCATTAAGCGTCGACGTAGGCATAAGCGTGAGCTTCAGGGGGACGGACTCGTGTCCCATCACCTATAAAATATATGTAACTTGTCGTCCACCGATTTTAACATGTTTTGTATCCATGCATCATCTGTCGCGAATCTACCGTCATCGTCCTCATCGATCTCAGTTTCCTATGAAACACGTTTAAGGTGCAGTTTTGCTTGCGCAAAATGTCAGCTTCTACTTCCGGTCCGAGATGTGGTGATTTGGCTGCATGGCTCGTTTTTGTTGCATTGCGCATGCAGAGATTTGCTCAAAATTGGACGAATCCGGATTTTCATTCTTCTTCTTCAGATGTCATTCCACTTCACGTACGTTTCCTTTATAATGGTGAAGCTGTTACAATAATGTGAATGATTTCTTAATTCTTGCTGGAGTTGCACGAGCGTCGATCTACAAGACTGTGCCTCCCATGCGGTTGACGGAGAGCCGATTTGGTCCGGGCGTGTGTTTAGCCGGAACAATAACAGAGATGTGCACGTGTTTCACACATCTGACGTCTCTAGTCTGGCAGCGTCATAATGACAACAATGCAGTCTGCTGTATGACAGACAGTATGTAAACGGCAGCACGTGCTGTCATATACATGTATAAGACGCCAAGCTAATGCACGTCAGTTTGCCTATTAACTGCGTCTAGAAGGTATCAGTCTAAAGGCCCGTTTATAGCGACACAACTCAACATTACTCAACTCAGCTCGACGTTGAGTTGAGTTGAGTTGAGTTGTCGAAGTGTCTATAGCGACACAACTCAACTCAACTCGACGTCGAGTTGTCGACACGTTCACAGCGTGAACAACTGTCACCTATCAATGAACGTAATGACCCAGTTGACTCAGTTTGTAGGTCGTGACGTCATAAACAAAAACACGACTGACTTGGCTGTACGCTGTTCAACTGGGTCAGTTGAGTTGAGTTGTGTCGCTATAGACACCCGTCTATAGTGACACGTCTATAGCGACACAACTCAACTGGGTCAGTTGAGTTGAGTTGAGTTGTGTCGCTATAAACACCCCTTAACGCGCAGATCAGTCGAAGTTACAGAAAATAGATACAGAAATATGACGTGGATGACCACATACTGCCTCGAAAATACAGAATTGCAATTTCATTCATTCATTCATAACAATTTGTAGAGCGCACTATGTTCTCCAGTGTTTGAACTATAAACAAGTGGTAATGGGCTCATTGCAGGGTGCCGCCACCTGGCGAAAGCCATTGCTCGTCTTGTATGAAAGTTTCATGGCGACAGCTACAACAGTTTCTCGGTGATGTTGCTGTAAAACAAAGATGGATACAAGTTGCAACAACAGTTTCTCAGTGATGTTGCTGTGAAACAAAGGTGGATACAAAGTTGCGAACATCCGAATTCCGTTGGCTTGATACAATGTCACAATTCTCAGCATGTCATTGTATAACAACTCGTGTCGAGTAGTAAGACATTTTGCGATATAAATTATAATTCACTAATTTTATTGTGCAAAGACTAAAATACGGATCGCATATCGTGTCGGTCATGGGGCTATAGACTGCGCTCCTGTAATACAGCCTATCACTTTAGGAGTCCGGAAAATCAGTCTTTTGGGAATAATTTCGACAAACACGACGAACTTTGGTACAGGTGAAGGGGAGGGGCGACAACGGTCGGGAAATTCCGGTTGTGATCGGCCCAGTGGCGGCAAAATGGGGGCTCAGACGACTCCGGCGAACCCGGTTTTTACTGTCTGATGCTATACTTTTCCAGTATCTAATATGGCGACCTAATGAAGGTTAACATTGCGGATGACCTTGACTGACCTTTGAAGGTCATTTCATGTGCTATAAACCGTTTCATTGTGTGTATGAAATATACAACGTTATTATACATACGAAGTCAATTACGCGTCGTACGCGAGCAATTATTTCTACTGTCATATTCGATTGGAAGGACTGCTATGTGATGCTGAGGACGACCGGTTAGCGATAGCTAAGTTTATTGTGGATGTTCATGATCTTCTTCGCTAAAACTTGCTTCAAGCGAATTTCAGACTAGTTGAAATAGGGAGGGCGTCGTATGGACGCTGGACGACGGCGATCGACACAACATTAACAGCACGGCATGATGGCGATCACTTGCCGACGTCGTCGTTCAATGCGGGTATGATTAATATCAATTGATTGGCGGCAGCATTATGTCGCTGATCTAGCGTCGTCCGTGGGGGCACATGAATCAACAGGATCACATCGCCAACATAAATCCATCCCAGTTCACCCCACCCCACCCCACCCGCGTGTTCGTCTGTTCCAAGTTTGTGTTGATTTAATGCCGAGATTTCGATGGTCAGCGGCGCGTCGCGCACTAATCCGATTGTGAGTTATATCATGCATAGAAATATGTTTCCTGTCAACGCCGGAAACGACCGCTTGGCCGCCCAGGTCGTGGCGTCAGTGACGTATGATGGCGTAGTAAATACGGCCTGTTATAATTTTAACTTAGAAGAAGCGATAAACGTTGGCCGCAAGGCATCTCTGCGCTAATTGGTACTCGACCCACGTGATAATAGATTAGTCTGCGATACGTCGTTGTGCATTGCGCTGCGCAGTCACAACGTTGTCCGTGTCACAGTTGAGAGAATGCTAACTTCTGCAGGACACTACACGCAGTCCTAATAGCTCTACTGTCGCAGAGAGGCCGCGCGATGCTTCGTGTCTGTCAGTAGTTAGCTTCAACAGTACAGTACCTCAAGGGAGTCTTTGTCTTTTATTATTAGTTATTGTGGCTTCAGATTTACCACTGCGTATAATTAAATTCTGTTCTGTTGTCTTCGGCGTAACACGGAGACTTATTGTCATAAACAATTCGTCGTCCATCTCCCGTAATCAACAAACTCTGCCGCGAAGAGTACCACCAACTTTCCACGGTCCGGCGCAGCTGTGTATAACACTTGGCGGCACTCACACCATTGACAACACAAATTGCGATTTTTCCCTACCCCAACTGCATGCATTCGACGCCCCGCTATATGGAGTCCCCGTCGGAATATTATGTATACCATAACGTTTGCTATGGATGGTGTGGACCCAGTGGTGTAAAAATTTCGAAGATATGTTTACAAATTTCGACAGAAAACACGAACGTGGCAGACAAACAAACGGACTGACAGACAGACGGACACCGCATGATGGAAATTTATGCATAGCATCGCGCGGCAAAAATCCGTTTTTCTCGGACTGGAACCTGGAGACCTCGTGCTTTACTTCTTCAGTACAATTTGAGATGCAGCTTAACTACAAAACGCTGGGTGATGTTGCATTGTAATCGTGTAATAGGCGTAGAATTGCATTGACAACGAACACTGACTGGCATCATCACATGCAGCTGAAATACGCTAGATGCTAGATGTATGTGGTCATGCCATAGGCCTACAGCTGAGCTGCAGGATCAACTCGGTCATTTTGTTGCAATCATTGACGGTTATTTTCTGCCGACGCACTCTGCTGCCATGTAGGCCCGTGTGAACATTTGTTGTTACACTACGTATATACAATACATACAAATAGTTGCAACAACGTGTGAGGCTCTCACGGTCGAATATACATCTTTATTCGCTCATAAGAGCGGCAAGCAAGAAAACAAACAATAAAAAAGCAACAACAAACGAACATTAACAAAGCAGACAGGCATTTACACATCTCAGCACGTCTTCGACCTTGGTATCGTATCACATGACATGCTAATTAGGGGTCATTACTGAAGAAAGTGTTTTCCATAAGTTTTTCAGGTCACAGACATTGTGGATCCGACTCCCATATTGAGAGAACATATTCTTAACGCCAATTTCTGCTTTCTTCAAAAATAAATCACAGATATGGTTGTCACTGGACTGCTGAAGAAATTTGACTGTACAAATGTCTGTTTGGTATAAGTGACTGGTAAAAAAATGAGAAAATTTCTGGCAGTCAGGTCAGTAACTACTGTGATGAAGCCAGTATGAGTGATACACGGCTGGCCCTGCATTCATTCATTGGTATGTCTTGGCCACCATGACGTATGACCGTTGACTTCAGAAGCTCGTCACTGCGTTATGTGAATCGTTTTGACATATACCAGGTCTTAACTTGTCGCTATTACTGTAGTTCCTCAATTCAGCAACCGAGTTCCAGGACATTGTGGCTGGCCATCCACTCACAAGTTGTCGTGCGTTTAGTGTCTGGGCTTCGTGAGATCTGGCGTCTGGTGAACTTGATGACTCGTGAGCTTGACTTTTGAACCTTCTTTTAGGATGTTTATCACTGATGCTGTAACGTGATGTGCTTCATGTATGAACCAAGTTTTAAGTTTACCAGTCTCTCATTCTGCAGTTATGGCACATTCGTGTCTGCGCCTAGTGACCTTGGTCTTTAAATTGTGCGAATTCTGGAATTTTGTTGCCAAAAACGTCCACTCTTTCGTTAGTCCTGGTGCATTTGTTGTGTGTAAGCGCCGTCTAGCGAGTGACCACGCGGACGTGTGTCGTCGTCAATTCCATGACCGAAGGGTCATTGAGGCCAGGAAAGTGGCCCGGTATGGTCTGGTCTGCAGCGACCAGGTATAATTTAAAGTTGCCTATGTCAACAGTATGCCGACTTTAGTAGAAACGACAAAGTCGCGCCCTTTTAATGCTGCTGAGATTACAGGCGACCCGTCGGGATGTCTCATGCAGACGTAGGTTGCCGACTAGCAGTCCGCAAGTGAACGACGGTAAGACACTTGTAGCGATGTCGCTCGCTAGTCGCTACTAGAATCTGATTATTCGCCGTGGAGTCAAATCAAGTCAGCTCTGACACGGCTCGGCAACGTGCCACATTCTAGGACGATACGGTGCTGTGTGGCGTGATTGAAGATGGGACGCCGTCGTAGCTGCCTCTGCAAACAGACATCAAAGAAAGAAGTAATGATATGTTCTTAGACTTGTGTAAGTGCGCAATAGTAATAATACGGGTAATAATGATGATGATGATGATGATGATGATGATAATGATAATAATAATAACGGTAATTTTAAGTCAAGTTAAAATTGTAAAAGAGTCTATTACAGATAATAGGCGTCGCGGCCTATCAGAAAAGTTATTAACGGTTTGCCATAACAGAATCATATTCTGACAGCGACGGGTCACGAATCGACTGTGGTGGACGGTTCCACACACTGAGACCAGCGGTGGCAGAAGTTCGATCACCGAATGTTGTGTTCATGCTTGCAAAATCCAGTTTGTGAGAATCTAGAGATGGTCCACCAGGACGACGTTGATCGACTGAACGACAGTCACGTACGCACCGCGCTGTACGTCCATTGAGGCACTGTAGACAGCACGTTGGTGAACCAGCAATCAGTGGACAGATTGCAGTGCACGAACAACTAGCGTGATGTGGACTGTCCACCGTAGACCGTACCAGTCACCGACCGAGTAGCAGCGTCCTCCAGTGACTACAAACACGAGATGTTGGTGTATCAGATAATGCACGAGTATACCTGACTCATCTCAGTTATCTGTTTTGTTTGTAATAAACAAATTGGTGGATGCATTGTTGCATATTAACGAAACCGTTTAAAAAGTACGCTGAGCCTTGAAAAGAGTACTTGAACCTCAGAAATTCGAAACACCATTGGCAAATTTTGAGGTAACTTAGGGTTAGTGGCCGTCTCCCTAATTCTTTGCACATGCGCCTGTCTACTATAGGGTAGTTAGTTCGACATAACAGTTTATCTCTGCTGTTTCTTACTTTCTTCGTTTCAGCTTATGTTTTACCAAGTACATTGTACGCGTATTTGCTGCTAAAAGACATCCAATGTCCTGGCCATCTCCTGCCGTCTGTATCCGCCTCTTCCAGTTAGGCGCCAAGTTGTGTTTCGTTAAGGATCAAAATAATCTACCACAGTGCCCCATCCATCTCAGTGTGCAAAATGGCTTGAGCTGCAGCAGCAGCTGGTTGAGTGGCGAAGATGCTGGCGACAGAACACACCTGCTGAATGCTAATCACCGGACACCGGCTGACTGCAGTGGACAAAGGCTCATAGACAATACATGGCGACTCCCATTCGGATATTTTAACTCTTTCACGCCATCTTCCCCGTCGTCATCATCATCATTGAACTGTTGAGCCGGTAGAGGGTCCCACTCAGTTCGTGATTTAATGCACAACTGGTCCGCAGGATTCCACGCACTGCCACCTTCAAGTTGGATGATTGATAGTGATGATAATAGTCCCAGCTTTATGAGAGGTTTATTCGCCAAAGTGAAAAGGCAGACAACACAGCACAATAAAAACACATAAAGGACAATACTACAGAAACAATAAAAATACACAAAATAACACAAATCCAAAAAATGACGGAACATATTGGAAAATGACTTATTTTCAGCATTTTAGTGACAACAGTGGTTTTAATTGCTTCTGGTATATATGTTTAATAAATAATCGTATATTTGGTACAGTGGCCTTTGATGAGTGGCTTGTTATATTTTGTACAGCGATGCTAGGTGCATAGGCTTTGCATCAAATACAACAACCCGATTATCGAAGGCATCATCACACTGTTTTGCATTATACGATCTGTGGTTGCGGCGTTAAAGCCTAAAGTGTTACGTCAACAGGTGCGCTCGGCTACAGTCAAGCTGCAATTTCGTGCAAATTGGTTAAGAGCTTATCCATCCGTGCAAACAATTCAACCACACGATTGTAGACGTCACCGCGGCCTGCCTTCAACTCGATGCTGTGTAATTGGCTGGCGCTGGTGCACGGTAAATATAGACCTATCAAATACAGGGCAAGGGAGCTGGATGCCACGCCACGCAGATGATATGGGACTTAAATGCAGAAGTAAGCAACATTTCAGCGAGCGTTACGTAGTGAACGCTCCGCTATTGATATCGCTTTCCCGCCTGTCTGTCCGTCTGTCTGTGACGCGCTTGAGATATGACTAAACAGAGGACATTTGTACAATCTGTTTACACCACGCGTGATAGGCCAGGAATCTGGCTCGGTTACGGAAAAAGTAGCGCGAAAATATTCGCAACCGTTTTTTTCCAAGGGGTTGCTATGTCGAAGGAATATAAAAATTACGATTTTCGAGAAATGTCTTGCACTAACTCGAAAACGGTACAAGCCACGGCCGTAGTTAGAGTGGAAGACGAATAGAACTAGTACGGTATGCGATCTATCGAATGATGCCATTTTTAATGACATTGAAAGTCCGTGAACCCAGATTTCAGCAGTGCGCCATTATTCGACGTTGAATATCTCAGAAACGGTACAAGACAGATGCATAGTTATAATGCAGTACGGTATAGTAACTTACACGCCCTACTCAACGCGAACGCGAAACTTTATCCTATATATTTAATAAAATGACTTTGTCTATCTTTTCCATGGGCTCGCTATGCGAAAGTGAACAAAGATAAACCCACAATGTCGGCGGCAAAAGAAAGTCCCTGGTCTACAGCCTTCAGCGATGTGTATATCGTGTATAAATTCGCAAGTGAGTGACCCCTACCTTGATTTCAAGTCACGGTCTCGAAAATGATACCAGAAAGAGCTATACTTAAAACAGTCAGTCAGTCAGTGGAACGCTTGACCGGCCATGGGTCGTAGCGCCCTCCAAGACTTGCGGTCATGTGCGATCCTCCAGGCGTCGTTGGCGTTGAGCCCAGTGTCGTCCTCGATCTCCTGCACCCACGTTCGGCAGGGTCGTCCTTGCTGGCGCTTCCACTCCGGCCTGATGTCCGGTTTACCGCCTGTGCCAGTCTGCCGTAAAACGGCAGACTGGCAAAAAGTTGCATGTGATCTATCGAATGTTGTAATTTTCAGTGACCTTCAATGACTTCTAACTCATCAGGGGCAGCGCATTGGGCCCGATCGGCGGCCTCAGCGCCAGACAGTTTAACAGCTGTCTGCCCCGTATTGAAGACGAAGAAGAAGACCTCTAACTCACGGCATTATTCGACGTTGAATATCTCAGAAACGGTACAAGATAGACATGGTTACTACAGACCACTAATAGAAGAAAGTGATATTATATTGAATTGTGCCACCGCCAATGACATTGCTCGACCTTCAAGGTTTTTTCGGCTATTGTATGTCCGACAGTAAATATAGGCTGATCTAGCACTTTCCGGTCTCTGATAAAAAGTGCGATGTAACGAAAGGTGACTCTGCCGATGACCTTGAGTGACGTCTGAAGGTCATTTCAGGTACTGCAAACGGTTTCGTTGTGTGTATCTCAAAAATACAGCATAGTGCATCAATCAATTACAACAGAGTCTCGTATTTCGACCGGAGTCGACGCATTTAAACACGCGCTGAAAAACAGACAATCTACCACTCGGCATTATACGTTTCGTTTTCAATTTCGTGTTTATTTCTCATAAATATATATAAATATAGCCTTCGATTTTACAGAGAAGTTTATTTAAAGGTAAAGGTAAAGATAAAGGGATTTATGTAGCGGTTTTATTGTAGTACAGTCAATGCGCTCCGGTGTGGATCACACAGTTTTACCTACAAACAACACCATGCCTGCTTTACCTCGTAAGCGGTTCACCAGACGGCGCTACCATTGATGGTGGCGCGGACATCTAATTGCAACTTACTACTTATTTGTCGACCCCGGAAGGATGAAAGGCCGAGTTGGCATAGTTGGTTGACCTGTAGCGGACGGTTCACTCACATAAGTGGTTACCCGTCCACCGTTGGTGAAGCGCAGGACCAGGACAGGGAGTTTCGCCGGTCGTAGACTGACGTTCTACCGCTCTGCCACGCAACCAACCAACATAAACTTAAGTCGATATAAACTGTACTCTGCAGAAAACTTTTCTGCCTGGCGAGAGATAAATTAACCTCCGAGGAGCACAAAATATGCATGACTGAAGGCAGCATTGTGAAGTGAACGTCTTAAGGCAGCAGAATGTTTGGAGTGAACTGAGCAGGCAAGACGACGGCACTGATTGTGTGAGACTGAATTAGATTTACATTAGTCTAATTGAGCGGCGGCACTGCCGCTTGTTGACTACGAATGACAGGCCGGCCGCCGGCGTCTATACACGGTGACGCAGAAAAACACTTGTCAGAGCGACTTAATAAGCGCGGCAACTTCGTCGTGCAGCGAACCAGTCGAAAAATGTGGGTTAGAACATTTTTCTGTCGCGACTGTCCGATCTTCGAAGAGTCTGCCAACCAAAGTCAAGCGTATGCAATCATACACGACGTAGCCCAGGAGTAATAGGTTTAGACCCGGAACAAATTAGTAACAAGCTGAAATTTTCAGGATGTGTTCAGAAAACTGTCAGAAATAACATACTAAAAGTCCCCAAGAATCCGCCTTGAGCATTTTCAGAAATTCAAGATGGCGTCCAAGATGGCCTCCGATTTCATAATTTTATCATATAGTT
>Ga0209339_1000631_pt1 | contig 13258 bp, 12 predicted proteins | sample OlaalgELextract3_FD_187376 | JGI IMG/M metagenome (GOLD analysis project Ga0209339, IMG submission 187376) | Olavius algarvensis symbiont microbial communities from Tuscany, Italy - Type A ELBA extract 3 (SPAdes) (version 2) | ecosystem: Host-associated > Annelida > Digestive system >... | reverse complement strand
CGTGGGACGGTGTGTAGCGAAAGGTCGCTTGCATTGTAGCCTACTATTTTTTTTGTGTACCCGTGTATAGCAGCTCTTGTGCGTGTGGTGCATATTGAAGTTGACAATAAGCACGACGCTGCAGTAGTAGGACTCTTGTGATTGTTGATCGTTTTTCTATATTGTTAAACCTGTGGTGGGGATTTAACAAATTATGGAAAAGTTAACGCCTAAACGACAACAAGAGTAGAATAAAACAACCACTGAGCATTTGCGCCTATTACTGGCCAAGGCGGGTTATAATTTGGAGGCGATTGGGGTGGCTGACCGTACAGCCCTACAAATAATGTATGCCGAGCATTTGCTTACCCCACCAGCTGGTGCAGAGGGAGGAGTGAAGCCAGGCAGGGGCACGAGTGAAGAAGAACTTACTTTGCGGAAGGCAGAGTTGGAGATGTGGCAGCAGGAGTTAGAGAGACAGAAACAGAAAGCTGAAGAAGATTGGAAAATAAGAGAGAAGGAGTTGGAGTTGTAAAGTTTGGAGATTGAACGACAAAGAAGGAGAGATGAGTTGGATCAGAAACGCAAGGAGTCGTTAGCAGAACAAATCCGATTCTTTGGTGATGTTCTAAAACACTCTTTACCAAAAATGGGTCATGATCCAGGCGAATTCCCCGCTTACGGTTGAAAATCTCTTCACTTTGTATGAAGTTCCTAATAAGTTACGATCGAACTTGTGATCCCAATGCTTAACAATAAGAGCACAAGTCTTTTGGCGAGGTTGTCTAGGGAGAAACTTGATAATTATGAGGAGGTGCGTGATTACTTGTTGCGCGAATTTAGGTTAACTCCATAGCAGTATCGCGATCGGTTTTATTCTGGTGTTAAAAAATCCGAAGAAACCTACACTTTGTTCGGTAGTCGTTTAAAAACCCTACTGTTGTATTATCTTAAAAGTAGGAAGGCTGCTTCTAAAGATGATGTGATTGATTTGTTGGTCTCTGATAGAATCAAACAGACCCTTTCTAGTGAATGTTTGAAACATGTGCTCAGTATGGAGGGAGATAAATGGTTAACCCCGGAGAAGCTGACTGATATCGTGGATGTATACATGAATAGCCGGGTGGATCTTACTCGTAATGTCACCATGTCGGGCAGGCCAACAAAACCTTATTTGTCTGGTAATGAAAGTTTACCGAGTAAGCAAACTAGTAACAAAGCAGCATCTAGTGCTAGTATGCCAGAGAAAAAGATGTTGAAGTGTTTTCGATGTGCTCAAATCGGACACAGGGCTGCAGATTGTATAACAGTAATACCGACTAATCCGAGGGCGGTCCCATCAATTAAAAAACGAGAGTCTACTTCAGCTGCAAAACTGGCTAAAATTAATCACTTGCAGGTAGAATCGTGTACGCCAGAGCAACATAGTGGGATCATATTTGGTGCCAAACCGATTTTGAATGTGCCCGAAATTAAGTTTCCACCAAAGTCGTTTTTTACACAGATAGACGAGGAAATGGAAACAAGACGAAGAGAATTGGAGGAAAAGTTGATTTATGACGAAAATAAATCACTTGTCGAAGTGTTACCAAATTTGAACACGGACGAACTGATGAACGAGGTATATTTGATTAACGATGATGAGGTCACAACACCATGCGTTTGTGATGAGACTAGCACGGGGGAGGTCATCGGTGTTATCAATAATAACACAGATCTACAGTGTAGGTCACACGCAAACTGATGCATGCCGTGTTTCAGTTGAGACGGGCAACGGTAATGATGTGGATTCAGTTACCCAGCCAGTGTTTGGCTAAATTTGAATATTGTAAAGTTAAGTTAGAAGGGTTAAACAAGTCACTTCCAGCGTTGAAAGACTCCGGTGCGCAAATAAGTTTAATTCGCCAGGACCTGATCAAGGACTTGGATGTACCGACCCTGGGTGTAATTTCAGTGAGAGGTGTTGTAGGATCACCAGTCAGAGCTAATTTAGTGACGACTGGTATTAAACCTCAGCCGAATGATGGGTTTGAGAATATTGCACCATATGTTCCTATCATTTTTGCGGCTTGTGAAATGACGACTGATTTAGACATTATTCTTTCGAGTTCAGTTGTAGAACAGCTTAATGATTTGGCTGCCTATGAAGTGATACAGCCACAGGGAAATAGTATGAATCGTGATAGATCGGATGGTTATGCGGATGACCAGAATGATCACCGAAAGTCATGTGAAATAGCTGTGGGTGCGGTGACAACAAGAGCGATGTCACGACAGCAGAACCAGTCAATTGACCAGGACATTAAAGGTCATGATGATGATAGTACCCACCTGGGTATAAAGGAGATGATGTCACTCAATGATTCGTTTGATGAAACACAAATTAAGTCAGATGAGGATGCACGTAATGCATTTATATCAGAGCAGAGGAACAATGAGTCACTAAAAACAGCATGGGTTTTGGCAGAGAACAATAAGGCCAATTATTTCGTTAAAGATGGAATATTGTCACATCGTGATAAAGTTTGCGGCCTGAAAGTAGAACAAGTTTGTTTACCGACTTCACGTAGAAATGAGGTGTGCCGATTAGCCCATGACATGTCACATCAAGGTGTAAAAAAGACCAATGAAAAAAATCAGGATAAATTTTCATTGGGACGGAATGAATAAGACGGTTAAAGAATATGTAAACAGCTGTTTGAATTGTCAACAAAGGGCACGAGAATTGAAAAAGGAGAGGGTTCCAATTACTGTAGTCCCTCGTAGTGAAGTACCTTTCATACATCTTTACATGGATATTATTTGACCACTTGTAGAGGGGGCTGAATATCCATTTTGCCTTGTTTTGATTGACAGTTGTACACGCTTTCCGTTTGCATTTCCACTATGTAAAGTCACAGCAAAGGCAGTGTGTGAATGCCTGTTACAAATATTTTCTCTGGTAATAACATCTGATCAACGAAGTTATTTTGTTAGTGAGCTAACCAGAAAGTTTATGGAACTTTTCGGGTGTAGCCCTCGATGGTCAACAGTTTTGCACCCCGAAGGGAATTCTTTAGTCGAAAGACTAAACCAATCGTTAAAGCACATGCTGAAGCATATTTGCCAGGATAATGCAAAGCAGTGGCATAGACTGTTACCCTTGGCATTGTGGTGTCTAAGAGAGTCAAAAAACACTACTTTGGGCGTCTCACCATTTGTCATGGTATGGGCTAGAAATCCCACTAATCCGCTAAAGGTCATCAAAGACTCTTGGACGGGAGAAAACCCATTCATTACCAATGAATACGACAAAATCAGTAGCAGATTATTTGACTGAGTTGCAGAAAAATATTGAAACAGTCCATGAGTATGCAGATGCTCATGCCAATAAAAAGCAGCAAGAATACGTAGCACAGTATAATAAGACTGCTACGTTTAAGCAAATGCAAATTGGTCAGCAGGTGATTGTGTTGTTGCCAGATTCTACTAATAAATTTTTAAGTAGATGGCAGGGGCCTGGAACTATTGTGAACTTTAAGGCTCCACACACATATCTAGTTGAACTTGAACGAGGTCAACAAAGATGGCTGCATGCGAATAAATTAAGGCCATATAATGTTCGAATGACTACAGTTTTGGTAAACAACTGTGCGATTGTAAATGAGGCTGATAAAGATTTCGGCACATTAACAGTTGTTGACACAGAAACTAAATGTGATTTGCCTAGTAGTAGGGTAAACCCTGAAAAGCTAGAGCACTTGTCAGATACACAGAAACAGCAATTTGTATCATTGCTTGATGAATTTGCTGATGTTTTTGTTAAAAAACCAGGTCTATGTAGCATGTTTATGCATGAAATTCATCTTACTCCGGATTTTAAGCCTAAAAGGTTAAGAGCGTACAGAGTGCCAGAACTACTTAAACCGGAGGTTGCACGACAAATACAGTAACTGTTAGACTTGGGATTTATTCAACCATCTGTTGGTCCCATGGCTAGTCCTATAGTGTGTGTGTTAAAAGGGAAAGATGGTAAAAATGGGGTTAGGCTGTGTTGTGATTACCGTTATCTCAACAAGTATACCCTAGGGGATGCCTACCCCATCCCGGACATTTCTGACGTGATTCATAGAGTGGGGAAAGCCAGCTATATATCCTCATGGGATGCACGTGCTGGGTACTGGCAGCTGATTACACGACCTGAAGATCGTTGGCTTACTGCCTTCGCAACCGATTTTGGTGAGTTTGAATAATAATAATAAATAATAATAATAACGGATTTGTATAGCGCCTTTAGGTCCGAAGATACAGAGGCGCTTGATGCAGCACAGGAGGACTAAGTGAGTTTGAATAGATGGGTTTTCAAGTGGCGTTTGAAAGTGAGAATGTTTTCGCACAGTCGAATGTCAGCAGGTAGAGAGTTCCAGGTGGATGGAGCAGCAACAGAAAAAGCGCGACGGGCCAGTTCGGTGTGTATGCGAGGAATGATGAGCATAGGAGCATCGGAAGAGCACAGAGCCCGAGGTGGTGCACGGGTCTGTACCAGCTCGCTGAGATATGTTGGAATAGCTACACATGCCCTTCAGCTTGAAGTGTGCATCGAATAGTTTTATCCGAGCAGTTCATCAGATTTTGCAACCTATTCGAGAGTTTAATGACTCTTATGTAACATTCTCAACGAGCTGGGAATTTCACCTAAGCCATGTGCAAGCTTTTCTTCGTCGTATTTCTGAGGTCGGGATGATGTTGAATTTAGAAAAGTGTGAATTTGCTCGTCCTTCGGTTACCTTTGTTGGTCATATCATCTGCTTGGGTCAGCATGGACCTGATCCAGATAAGGTGGCTTGTGTGGAAAACATACAGCCTCCTAAGACTAAGAAAGAAGTAAGGGAGATCATTAGCTTCTTTTCTTATTTTCGTACATATATTGACAATTTTGCAGAAGTGGCCAAACCACTTACTGATATGTCTAAGAAGCAGGTTGTGAATCCGATTCAGTGGACTGAGACCCATCAAAATGCCTTTGATGACCTCAAAAGAAAACTATGTGAAGCCATTAAGCTTCATATTATTGAATATGGCAAGCCTGTAGGCATCAGTGTCGATGCTAGTTCTGTTGCAGTAGGATGTTGTCTTTTCCAATGAAGTGATTCTGGTCATGAAAAACCAGTCGCTTTTGCCAGTGCAAAATTAACGTCTGCACAGATGGCTTGGTCAGCTATAGAGCGGGAAGCCTATGCTGTCACTTTTGCTTTAAAGAAGTTCTGAAATTTTATTTTTGCAACAAAGATTAGCGTCTTCTCAGATCACAACCCTCTTATGTATCTGAGGGAGTGTGCCCCAAAAGTTCCAAACTTACTCTTTGGGCATTAGGTCTCGAGGAATTTGATATAAATTGGAACTACCATCCAGGAAATAAGAACCAAGTTGCAGACTGTCTAGACTGGGATAGAAGAAATGTGACTGTCAATATGGGGGCATGGACAACCTACCTTAGCAACCAAAACATTTTCTGAAATGAAACTAATCATTTGTGTTTGTTCGTATGTTTGTACATATCTCAATGGTGACTGGCGATCGACGTGATGTTGTCTGCGATGCAGTCGACATCTGCATGCAACATCTCAAAGTGGCAGGGGGTGTCAGGTTGTTGTACATTGCCGGCATTTTCCTCTGTATCTGCGACCTCGACACTGTCTGGAATCGGTGTTGAACGGACATAAATAGCCAGTCAGCTGTAACGTGACTTACCCTGGAGGCTGGGGCTTGCCTGGCCGACGTCTGACGTCTGCATCCTGACCTTCAGCAGGTTGAGCCGCCATATAAAAACCTTTTGGGCACGTGCTCGAGGACAGACGTTTGTCGCAAGGCAGAGAGGACGGCGGTCAGTCGAGAGAACTGACGCAACAATTTTCTGTTTTACATTACGTCGTTCTTGTACAGAACTGTGTAAATAAAGTGTACATAGCTGTATTACAACTTCTCATCAAATTACGACCGATTTCAAGAACATCATTCGGGCACGAATCTGACAGATAAATAGGTATATGCTGCGAGGGGTTTAGCAAGCATTGAATTGTCTTACCATCCATGCAACATATTGCGTGATAATCACAGGGGCGTCTCCAGGGGAAACAAAAATGTGGGCTGCAGTACGTGAAAATAGCGATTTTTGGACTTACGCATTGACTTAAGCATCGTATAACTCGGAAACTATTGAAGATAGATAAGTACATGCTGCTAGGGGTTTGGCAAGCACGGAATTGTCTTTTCATTCATGCAAACGTTTTGCGTGATTGCCCCAGGGGCGTCCCCATGGCAAACAAAAAATGAAGGCCGGGGTACGTAAAAATGGCGATTTTTATCGCGCGATGCTATGCACGCGGTATATGCCGTCATGCGATGTCCGTCCGTCCATCTAGTTTTTTTTACTGATATTAAACATTTCGCAAAAGATACGATGAGTGCAATTCTCTTTCCGGTACGACGATCGACTGTCGAATAAACGCTGAATCCAACTGCGCTGACTAACTGCTGAAAGAAGAATAACTGACTAGCAGCGCATAAGTACTTATAGGCAATTAGTTGCCACAAGGAGTACAATGCATTTTCCGTAAAAGGAGATACCACGGTACAATGTTGTCAGCGAGAAATCACTGACGTCAGCGATCACGTAACCTATACGGAGAAACTGACCTTGAATGTCTTACCCTGCACAGGCAGCCAACGCGCACCGTGCATGTGAAACTAGACGCAAAAGTTGTGGGATATCGCTTGTTTTGAACTAAGCGCATCGTTTGTGGATAATCGTGTACGAAACTTCGCAAATGGATTACCAAACGCTATGGATATCTTATGATGCATCACTGGATTACACTGCGTCTATACGGACATGAGGTAATTTTGTTTTGTACTGAGGTAGAGTGCGGGTAAGCTACATTGCGAAAGGGTCCGACTAAATATCGTATTTATGTGGCGGACGGTACCTTACATAGCTGTACTTACAATGGCCGACCAATGAACGACCACTACCCACAGTTTCAAGGTCACGCCATTTTTTGACGCTGAATATCTCAGAAACAATACGAGATACAGACATAGTGTCATTGAAATACTAATAGGAACTTACATACGCCTTACGCAGCAGTGTCATTTCGAATGACCTTCAGTGATCTTGAGTGACTAGCCAAATCTTCAATGACATGAAGCATCGCTCGGTCTCTCTGTGACAGCTGAGCTTCTTGTTTGAGACACACTGTAGATATTTTTTATCGCATGTCAGCACACTGATGCGCGATATTGATATAGCAATTCAGTCTGTCCGTCCGTCTGTCTCTCTGTCCATCCGAGACGTTCCGGTATCAGATGAAAACGGCTTAACATATTGTCATAGTTTTTCACTGTACGGTAGCCCAGTCATTCTAGTTTTATCAGCATCAAACATCTTCACAAAATTACGATGGGGTCACCCCCAGCGGGGGTGATAAATACAGGTGGGCTATAAAAATGTACAGATTTTCTACCAGTAAGTCGCTATATCTCGCAGACAATACAAGATAGCGCCATAGTTACTATGTTAGATGAATAGGAACTCGTATGTGGTCTATCAAATGGTGCCATTTCCAATGACCTTAAACGAAACCTAACCCTGTTTTCAAGGTCACACCCCCGTCCCCTGTTTGACACTAAATATCTCACAAACGGCTACAGATATGGCCATAGTTACTATAGAAGGCGAATAGGAAACTGCAATGGCACCCAAGCAATGACATTGAGTGACCTCTAAGCCAGATTTCCAGGTCACGATATTATTCAACGTCAAATAATTCGAAAATGGTATAAGAGAGAGAGAGTAGGTCCTTAACGGCACATCAGGACAAAAACAGGCCATTCAGTGCCATTCGATGTAAAAATAGAAGCAAATGAACGACCCCAAACCCAGATTTCATGGTCAGGTCATTTTAATGACTAACGATACAGCCATAGTTACCGTGGAGGAAGGCGAATAGGAAACCGTACCTAAGCTTTCAAATGGTACCATTTTCAATGACTCTGAGTGATCTCTGACCCACATTTCAAGCTCACGATAATATTCTATGTCAAATAACTCGACTAATAGTAAGTCGTGTGTGATCTACCCAATGGTTCCGTTTCTGGTGACCTTGAGTGACCCTTAACCGACATTTCAAGGTCACGGGGTTATCATAGATGCCCTCGACGTACTGTGTGTGCAGCTAATGCGCGATCTGTTTGCGATAGCTAAGTTCTTGTTCATACCCCCTTGCATTTTTTGCCCCCGTTAGGGGTCCCAGTCGTACGGAAAAACTAGAATGGTGTGGCTGTGGCTACCCGGCAGTTAAAAAATGTGTCGATATGTTTAGCTGTTTTGACATGTGACCGACAAATGGCCATCTTGCGACAGCATAGTCCATGCTGTACGTAGCATCGTGGTAGAACTAACCAAGATTGACCACGAAAAACAATGTGTATGTGTCATATAGACCGATCTGCACCACTAAGCTATATATCAGCATTAGTGTGGACAAAGAGTAAATCAGTAAAAGTCAATGTGATGTCAATGTAAATTTGGGGTAGGATCTGCAGTACATTTTGGGTGACCCGAAAAACAAGTCCCATTAACAACCCAATGTAGAACTCCATAATAATATAAGAAACACTCGACTTTCTTGTGTCATGTGACCATGCAGATACCATTCAGCACTTAACTCACAATGACAAGACAATATAATATTAACAAAAGCATACCTGATCCTGATGGCAGTCTGAGTGTTGGAACCAGATTTGACAACAACATCTGTTGACTGGTGCAGTTATTGTTGACTTCCACAGTCCTCATATCATTCTTTACAGTGTCAATAGCAGAACAGTTATTATGTCCTGCATGCTGATCACAGTTACCTGATCTTGCTGCCACGTGGTTCAACATGTTGCTAGTCAGTGGCTGGCGATGAGATGCGGAATTAGTGGCATCTGAAAAGTTGCTGGCTTCGAAATAATCCAGGTAACCATAACACGGGACACTGTCTGCCATTCTTTTGCGAGATACAGTTCTTGTTTCATCATCATCCACGAAAGGCCGCTTCAAACAACTGGCTGAAGAATTTTGTGACTGATTCAATCGCTGATTACGGTTTTTCGACGCATACTGAACATGGTTATTTTTAATGTATCCAACTGTTGGTGGAGTCAGTTTTTTACTATTTAACTGTTTATTCCCATTTATAGTTTCACTGAATCTCTTCACTGCAGAAATCACAGCTGCATCAGCGACATTTTGACTAAAAAATCGTGTATTTGAATCTTCAACAGTAGAATTTGCAGTGACATTACATGAAGTAACAGCAACTGTGCCAACATAATGAACTCCATGTGGCAAGCTGTGTAATACTGATGAACAAAGAGAGTATTCATACTGTGACCAAGGCTTCACCAAAGAGTTCAATGATCCATTTCTGCAATGTCTTGAGGACACTGCAGTATCTGCTGTAGCCTTCAAACTGCCACTGGGCTGACACTGACTAGAGACCAGTGGCAACTGACCCCTGCTAGTCCTGCACAAGTCATAAGGTGTACATGTTGTAAAACGTATACACTGACTAACATCAGTGTTACAGGAAGTTGATAATGTACACGATGCTGAATCAGTCATTCCCACCACAGACGCTGTGGAATATGCTGGGTGTACTGTTGGTTTACCAGAAGCAGCAGAGTAGATGCCATTTGTCCCAGATGCACACTGAAATTTTGCTCGATAAGGTGCAAAACTTCCTTTTACAGAACCATTGACATTTTCACCTGCTGCCAATGAATTTGATTCTACAGCAGCAAATTCACTGACCTGTTTCTTAGCAACTCCAACAATCCGCACTTTCTGACCTCCAACCCAACTGGTAAGCCCAAGTTTTGCAGCTGTTGATAATGTCTCCAAGTCCTTTGAGTTGGATATTTTCACACGGTAAGTGGTTCTTTTTGGAACATGATATGCCCTGGATTCAGCAGCAGTTGGATCTGTTGTTTCAGTCTGACTAGCAATCTGCTGCTCAATTTGTGGACTAGAGTAAACACTTATCTTATTTGAATTTACAGACATGATTCAAAGTATCAACTGTCAATAAACTCTACAGCTTTTACATTGCCGAGAGAATCACAATGGTCCTAAAATGACTTCTTTATTGTCTTCTGAAACCTAGCAACACACAGTAAACTCTTTCATCTAATGAAATCACAGATGGTAAGCTTACACAAAAACAAAATGCACAAGCCAAGCAAGGAATGTATTAGTGGATAATCAGACTGGACTTATCATGCTCACTCAGCTCACTGGCTTATTACCTCCAACGAAGGAGGAGGTAAATGCGATTGCCAGTGTTTGTCTGTCTGTCTGTCTGTTAGCAAGATTACTCAAAAATGAGTGCATGGATTTGGATGAAATTTTGTGTGTCGACAGATGTCAGGACATGGACGAACTGATTAACTCTTGAGCCAGATTCGGATCATAGTCCGGATGCCGGAACGGAACCGGATTCCTTTCTCGGATATCGTATATGATACGAAACTTTGCAGCCTTGCGTAGTTCGGCGTATTTCTCGGCCAATTTGGCGTATTTCTCGGCCATTTCCGTATCAATTTGCACCAAACTCGCACGCAGTATTCTAATCTTCTTCTCGTATGCGTGTCATTTACCATAATTGGTCAGCCACGAAACAGCGTCCTCATCCGCAGAGTGTAGCCGAGATAAGCCGCCATTCAGTTTTGTCAGGGAACAGGATTCGACAATGTGAGACATCGTCTGGGTGTCGCCACAAGGACAGTTGGACAGTTGACAGAACATTACAACTTACATTGGCTTACTTACCGATATGATCTAACTGCGATTTCCAAAGAATATTATATTGCTCAAGGCGAATGAAGCTGCATTACCTGACAATCCATTTGTCGCACGAGTTCGTAAATCATCTGTCATCAGCATCGCCATCATCACCATTAGCAGCGACAGCAACGACATCGGATACAAATCAACGACAACAACAGATTGTTGCTAAGTCAATTAATGTATGGAAACTGTATTATTGGGAAGTTTGCGGGGAATAGGTACAGACTCAGATCGTGTGACACGGCTGACTACATACTGCCGAGAACACGCACCAAGTTTGGCGAACGTGGTTTCCACTACTCCGGTCCGGCCGCCTGGAACACTCTGCCATCTGACTTACATGACATTACTGACACTAGCGTATTCAAGAAATGACTTAAAACTGTTTTGTCTGATCGTGGGTATACTGACTTATTATTGTTGTTGTACGGCGCTCCTGGACGGTTCGTTGAGCAGCGCCCTCTCATTGTAATGTATTGTATTGTATTGGATGATGTTATGTAATCGGTGGTGCTTGTGTGTCTGTGTGTGTGTCTGTGAGTAGGATTACTGCAAAAATAATCAGCCGATTTCATTTAAACTCGTTGTGGTTGGGCAGAGAGATTTAGGCTTCACTTCGACACAGTTCCCACATGTGTATTCAGTTTTTCCAACGTGCAGTCTCTCCGAGCAGCTAATACAGTTCTTTGTGTTATTACTAAAGTCTAAAATATTATAAGTAAAATAACGACGATAACGACAAAAAACACGGGACTGTTTTTTTGCGGGACGGGTGTATTAATAGGCCTACAATTGAGCTGCATATCATTCAACTCAACTTCAACTTTAATATTCATCCAACACCAAAAGAGAAAACAGTAGTAGACAATTACAATACAATAATATTGACGTTGATGTTGAATGGGGCGACTACAGTAGAGATAGAAATCTCTGTAAAAGTATAGTCGTCCCAGGTCATATTTTACTTACAATATTCAACAGTGTAGGCTTACTACAGAAACAACATAAAAGCAATTTTAAGACAATAGTGATGTGAGTAGCTATGTACATAAAACAAAACAAGCTAAATAAGAGTATCAAACATATAACTGAAGAAGTGAGCATAGCATTTAAGTTTCCTTGTGAATGTAGAAAATTTTTTTTTTCAAATTTAATTTCATGTGACATACAGTTCCATATACGCGGTCCATTATGACGGAGGGATTTGGATCTCTTAACAGTCTTAACGGCATTAATATGCAAATCACTGAACTGACGAGTGTTATACAAATGAATGTTAAAATTAAATTCAGAGTAATCTGAAAAATTTGTAGGCAGAGCATTCGACATAAATTTAAACATAAAATAGAAAACAATTTCAGTTTTTTTTAAATAGGGAGCTGTGTGGGCTCGCCTTGATAGATCACAAACATATAAGAACTACAATTGGCCCACATAATTGTACAATATTGAAGATATGACAAGATTAGTGACTGATAAATAATAGCAAGAACATGTCTCGGTAGACGGCAGCATTATTATATGCACGGCTGAATGGACGTATAGATTGCCATTGTGATAATGCAATATGAGAATCGGATTCGGGAATTTGCTGGGTGTCTGCATTGACAGGGGCGGATTTAACGCAGAAAGCCTCCTCGGCCACATGACCAGGAGGACCTCATACTCCGATTCTCAATTCTCATTTTTGCTGCCTACTCTATGGGCTTACAGAGGGGTGTGGGAAACTTATGTATGGGGCCAGGCGCCAGTAAAATTCATCAACTTAAATTGAAATTAATTAAAAACTACATCTGCACGTATAATTGTGATGCAATCTCAGCACCTAAATTCTGCTATTTTATGCTTCCAAGGCTTTTGTCCAGTAGGCCTAGTTTATCCAGCAATTTGAGTCATTTGTGAGACTTTATCCGAGAACACTGGTTCAACACTGAACGCACTAAATTATGCTAAAAATTGGCGATATACGAGTATCACAATACGCATTGCTGCTAATTGTCGTATTGTATTGTTATAAATGTAAAAAAACTGTTGTTTTATAACAATGTGTAAGGCCCATAGCAAAGTGACACATATAAAACAGCAAAAAAATATTTTCATCACCTCAAGCGCCCTGGATATAATACAGATTTCTTATTATATCCACGGCCCTTATATCCATGTCACTTTGCTATGGGCGTTACACATTGTTATAAAACAACAGTTTTTTTTACATTTATATTTGCAGTTTTTCTACTAAATTTACTTTACACGGGGTGTTATAGCTAGATGCTGTCCGCAACTTCTACGGCAAGGCTGTAAATTCGTCTGGCTAGCTGTGCGTATAGTGTGCCAGTACCACAGCTAGTAAATTACCGGTATAGTTGTTCAACTCCGAAATATGCAGAAATATGACGTCATATCCAT
>Ga0209339_1000630_pt1 | contig 13286 bp, 7 predicted proteins | sample OlaalgELextract3_FD_187376 | JGI IMG/M metagenome (GOLD analysis project Ga0209339, IMG submission 187376) | Olavius algarvensis symbiont microbial communities from Tuscany, Italy - Type A ELBA extract 3 (SPAdes) (version 2) | ecosystem: Host-associated > Annelida > Digestive system >... | reverse complement strand
ATCCAGTGGTGATAGGTAGGCTGTGTGTGTGTGAAGCGAACATTGTGTTCTAGCTTGTCTTGGTGACAGTAGTGATTGACAGTGAATTGACACTCGGACTATTTTACTTAGTTTCTAAGATAATATCTGCTTTTCTACTAACTCGTGATTGTAGGTTTGTTTATTGTTTATTGTTGATTGTTGATTTGAGTTTAACGACTGTCTTACTTATAATACAAAGTTTTATTTTGATCCACAGTGTTGTAAATCTAAAAATATCATAAATTCCGATACTCTGACTTTACCTCCGACATAAACGTCACAGACGACGTCTCCAATCAACAGTTTAACGTTGTCCAGTTGAACGTTGTTGCATCATGGTGATTTTCTTCACCATGATTATATTCGCACTGTCTTCGTTCTGTCTACGCTATACTTTATGTGTTGTACACATGTTTAAGTAAAATCATTAGTGCACTATTTTTGTGGCAGGTTACGTAAGATCTCACAGCAAATTTTAGTTAAGCATATTAATTGTCACATTCAACATGAAAATTCGGTTACTTTTTTGGATTTTCGAATTCCACAAGGTATTGTAGCAAAATATAGCAGGTGGGATGTAGACCTTTGTGTAGCCTATGTACGTAGATAATTGTCCTACGAATCACCCGGTAAAAGAATTTTGAAAATCGGTCCACATTTGCCAAAGTTATTGCTAAATATCAAGGGGTATAATTTTGGGAAACAGTGTATAGTAACTCTGTGACCTTGAAATCTAGGTTAGGGGTCACTCAAGGTCATTAAAAATAGCTCTATTCGATAGATCGAGTTCCTATTAGCATTCCATATGACTATGGCGCATCTTGTATCGTTTGCGAGATATAGCGACTTATTGGTCGAAAGTCGCCCATTTTTATACCCCACCTATATTTAGCGCCCTTGCAGGAGGTGACTCCGTCGGAATTTCGCGAAAATGTTTGATATTCATAAAACTAGAACGATCAGGCTACATGTGGTGAAGAAACTGTAACAATACGTTAAGCCATTTACATAAAATACCGGAATGTGACGGACGGACGCACAAACAGACAGAATTCCTATATTAATATCGTGCGTCGGTGTGCTGACGGGTGGGTGTAGTGGTCCAGTTGATAGAGTATCGGACTCGTAACCAAGAGGTTGCGGGTTCGACTCACACCCGGCCCACTGCAAGCAACATTGAGCAAGTTGCTAACCTACTGTGTGCTCAGGCCAACTCAGCCTTCTACCCTCACCGGGACGGGAAGTGAGTAGTAACTACGGCTACGGGGTGTAGGCCTAGTGTGGCTGATTGGCGCGATGGTGTGTCTGCTAGCTGTAGCACCGTGGGTCCAATTGTCGGTTAGCGCGGGCAATGGATGGCCACATAATGCGCTGCGGCACACTGGCTCATGCCAATCAGCTGCTACTTCCGAGATTGTAAAGCGCTGCTGGTCAGGAGTCTGACTCACGTAAGTGGCGCTATAGCAAGTGTCCAGACCTTTACCTTTGCCTTTACCACTATGCAATAATAAAATTTGGGACCCTCTCTTATTTCTGTAATTATTGAACTAGCGACTTCAGATTTGGTACACATCTTCCGGTTCGCGCAGTAGGCTGTCAACTCAACTTTCAGGTCCAACATTGGCAGGGGCTGGGCTAGGGGAGCACCATAAAAATTTTGGAACCCATAGTTATTTCTGCAACCGTTGAATCTAACGACTTCAACTTTGATGCACAACTTGGGTTTGGCTAGTAGCATGCCAAAAACTAGGCTTGCTTTTAGGACCAAAATTGGCAGGGGTCTGGGTTAGGGGAGCACTCCAAAAACTCGGGACCCCTAATTATTTTCGCAACCATTAAAACAGCAAAAATCATTTTTTATTAGTCATATAAAATTGCGTTTGAACCAACCTGTAATGCAATACGTCTTAGTGCTTAGCTACAGTCACTAGTTTGATAGCTTGCGCGAAAGCACTTAATTAATGCAAAAAAACGACGATATAGGACGAGGTATGGCTCTTCATATTTTTAACAAGTAGGCTTCTAGCACGAGTGCACTAAATTCAAATTTGCTACTCGAGCCTTTCATCTAGAAGTGCAGCAACTCCGGTCGTAAAAGTTCGCGTTACGGAGGCTTTGAAGATCGTACACTTGTTCTATGTCATGATGGTATCTCCTCTGATTTGCTCAGGCGCGGGGAGGGTTGTTTGAAGACGGTAGCACGGCGCAGCAAGCCTTGGCAAATGAATTCATGTGGAGGCGGAACCAATTAAAATGCGATTAGCGGCGTGGCGTACGCTTAGACGGCGCCAACGGACGCGCAGAACTAACTGCGGTACAATGAATCAGTCTGTTGTTCTGCCGGGAACCGGGTCACAACACCGGGTCTGTTCACATATAACTTTGAACCGAGACCCGACGCGACCCGGCCATAATCACTGACCCGGTGACCGGTGACCTGGTGACTCATGACCCGGTGACCCGTGACCCGTGACCGGATGACCGGATGACCGGTGACCGATGACCCGGTGACGCGGTGAGTCACCAGGTCACCGGGTCATCGCCAGATGACCCGGTGACCCGGTGACCGGTGACGCGGTGAGTCACCAGGTCACCGGGTCATCGCCAGATGACCCGATGACCCGGTGACCGGTGACCCGGTTCCAGCTCTACCTGGCGAAGATCTACCTTTGGTGAAAAAAAATCATGTAAATCCATGCATAAGTTTTTGCGTGAGGCTGCACACAGAATGACAGACAAACCGACCTGATCGCATAGCCTCAAGCTTAAAGGTAAAGTGTAAAGGAGGGCCATCCTCTGAAAAAGCGTAGGCGGGGTGCTCATCTCCCTTACATAGGGCTGCATAGAGCCCGTATGTGCATAAACCACTATTGTCTGTGACGCATGGCCAGTGCGACGCAAGACCTACGGTTACCTTCCCAGCCTAAGCTGGTACTCACAACGCCTACCCACGGAGGGATGGCCAGGCTGAGTTGACCTGGGTAGCTGGTTACATACCGAGATCGTTTAGCCGCCCGAAGACGGTCACCCATCCAGGCACTAACCGGGCCCAGCGTAGAGTAACTACGTTGATTGAGAGCAACGCGTTACCACTAAGCTAAATCGCCAACCACGGCCATGGCGGAGGTAAAAAAAGGCGGCTTCGCAAAACAAACGGTGACAAGTAGCTCCGCTGTTGCAAAGAGGCTGCGCGTGCTTAGTGTCTGTATCAGTAGTTAGCTTCAATGGTACAAAACGTCGAGTAGAGTCGTTTATTGTTAGTAAAGTAGGCTACAGATTTATCATTGCGTGCAATTAAATGCTGTTCTGTTGTCTTTGGAGTATCGTTGAGACTTCTTGTTATAAACAGTTCGTCGTCGTCTCCCACCATCAACAAACTCTGCCGCATACTATCAGCGATAAGTGTCACAACATGACACGGTCGGCGTGTCGCAGCGTTACAGCACGCACGCGGTGGAGCCAGATATTGGCTGAGATCGCGACTTCTGCCTACACTACTTGCATTCGACGCCCCGTGAAGATATGTTTATTCGTTTTGACAGAATGTACGAACGTGACAGACAGACACACGGACGCACAGACACCGCATGACGGCATAGGCCGCGCTTGCATAGCATCGCGCTGCAAAAACGGCGTGGAGACTGGAGAGGTGAGCGAGCGACCGACTGACCCTGAATGACGAGTTTGATGTGGTGCGAGATGGAGCCGACGGCGTTGCTGAACGTGCAAGTGTATAAACCGCCGTCGGCCGCGCTGAGACCGACCAGTCGCACGCGCCGACCGACGTTCGTCACGTGATCGCCGGAAATCAGCTCGCGCCCGTCCTTGTACCACGTCAGAGTCGGCGTCGGCGTAGCCGTCGCTTCGCAGAACATGTCGACCGTGTCGCCCTCTTTCTGGATCAGTAGACTCGGCGACGCCTCGCCCAGGACCGGCGGAGCTGCGACACGCATGCACGCCACGTCGCAATTCAACGCTCGACGATACGTAGCGTGGCTGCCCTATCACGCTCATCATTTTATTTTTAGTTGCAAATTTTATTTTTTTTGTTTATTCCGTGCATGCGGTAGACTACGCTGGCTACCTGTCAGCTTTTTATTGCACGTTAAATACACACTATCGTATCGTATCGTGTTGTATTTTGTGAAGGATACGTGCGTATGCTAACATTCTATTTTAGCGTACGTGAACAAGAATAGAATACGTTACACCTGCAACACACTAGTTTAATTCTATTCTTGTATGCAGAGTTACATAATGCGCAGAGCCGGACCCACAGTTGAAAGTCCAGGTCGGCATTGACGGAGGGGTCCTTCCTGGCTTTGTGACCGGGATCCATAGAGATCCGGTCGGCAAGAGGAATCTTTAGTTTCCCTCGGCTGAGATATTCGCTGCAAAGATACTCACAGGGAGAGCGACGAGGACGCAGATTACCTTCCTACCCAATAGTTTAATTAAAACAGTAGCAAAGAAGGTAAACAGTTTCCGGAATTGTTTTCGCAGTTCTTCTGTAACACTTTTACAACCACGTTGCAACACCTTTACGTGCTTCCACTCGCTACGTTTCGGCTAGGTCTATAGGTGAATTCAACTTACGGCATACGAAACGTATCATACGCGTATTCTATTTTTCGAAAGATACGCACGTACGCAAGTAACGCAAACGTATTCTATTTTAGCGTGCGCGTATCCTCGAGCCATGCCGCAATTTCACAACATTAGCCGCATCACCGCCAGCAGCAAATAATAATAAGTGATGCCAAACGCAACAAACCTCGCCCCGCGCTTTATCGACATCGGCTAGATGGCGCCACCAGTCCTTCGCGGCATTTTTTGGCCAATGAGGTTAATTAATAACAACAACGACACACAGAATGGTTGATTTGGTATTGCAACAATAACTGGATTATACACAATAATGAAGAAATAATGCGAAAAAAATAAAATGTACATGCAGTAAATAAGTAACAAGAAGCTAATCAGAGATTAGATGGCCAAACGTAACATTTTTCTCTAAAACTTCAGCCTACAGAGAATATCGCAGTTTAAAATAAATTCTAACAATAGCAATTCTAACAATAGTTTAACATGGGTTAGGGTTTAAAGTTAAGCTTAGGCCTAACTTTAAACCCTAACCCATGTTAAACTATTGTGCCCATGATTCTACGCACACTAGCCAAGGATGGGTCCCTGCAACTATTCTGACTAGTGTTTCGCCCGCCGACATGTCTATGGTTAAATGAAGTACTGATCGGTTGTACTTAACAGTTCAACCGAAACGCGTGACCGGAAGTGCTTTAGCATGCAGCTCATTTTGGTTATCGGCAAGGTGGGTATGATCAATCAGATTTGCCAGCTGTTATCATTTTGTTGAAAGTTATTGTCAGCTTATTTTGCTGACAAAAATGATTACTAAGTACATTACTAAGTACAGTAATAACTGCAAAGTGTGCATGTATTAGAAATACTAACGTTTATTTTTTTCCAAAGTATGCATGAAAGTCAAGTTGGTCAACATTTTAACCTACGTCCCAATTTTAAGTTATAAAAACGGCGCCACTATCCCATAATTCCAACCGGCATGCGGTATAATATAAAAGTCCGGTGGCAACCTGGCCACCGATGGGAGTCGTTTCACTGGTCTATTATTTACACTGTGGATCATGCCACAACGAAACGTAACTTTGGGTAACAGACCACTAAGGCTAGCGCGTCTTCAAAAAACACTTTCAAAAATCCGATAAATCTTGAAATCCGGGTTACGGCTGGTTAAAGGTCACAGAAAGTTATCCCACTGAATTCGTTTCGCATGTTTCCTATTCGTTATTGTTGATTGGTATACACGTAATAGCACCGTTTTCGACATTAGCCACGAAACGCCCATATTGGCCTGTTTCGCTTACCCCTTGTATTTAACGCCCCGGGCGGAGGGGTTCCCTTAGGCCGATCTTCGTGAAATTTTGCACTGTCCTTCCCATGTGCCTAATGTACAAAATCGTGTAAAAATATTGCCGAAAAGTTTAACCGTCTGAGTAGGGTGCAAGAACGTCACAGACAGACGACAGACACCATTGCCGTGCCATTAGCCGAACGTAACGGCTATAGTAACGTTCGGCTAAAAAATTAAACAACTAATGACGTTTGTAAGAGCTATTGGTACTTTGCAAGACTGTATGGAATAAATGATCTTCTAAATCTCTCGGTTCGTGTCTGTGATAGTTCAAATGTTTTTGCATGGCGGAGTCTGTTCACCGTGTTCAAGTCACGCTTAATAGGCAGCAGGTATAGTGCAGAGATGATTTTTCTTTCAACGCGTTACGCAGGAAGAACCGTACGGTAAGATGTTCGCGACGGGCCTGGAGGTTGTCAATACCGGCGATAATGAGCGAAATCAGATAATAACGATAATAACTAGACTGTGCTAAGAGAGTACAAATCTCCACAAAGGCCAAAATCTCAACCATAAGTGATCCGAGATTCGAATCCAGATTTCTGGATTAATTCGGATTCGGATCCGGATGTCTGCCGGATCGCTACCAAAATGTTGTGGTGGATTCATTACCTTGTCGGCGTCAGTCATTTCGCAGAGTGTCGTAAAAATAGGACGGTGTGACTGTATGAGAAATGCGAATAAATCTCCTAATATCCAATATTCTGCAATGGTGAGGGAAGTGGAAAAGTGATCTGGAATTCGTATCCGGGACCGCATCACCGCAAAAAGTTAAGAAGTTCTTCCGATTGATAGCTCCAATCATAACAGCAAGTTTCAATGAAATCGACTGATTATTTGTGCAGTAATCCTGCACGCAGAATGGCATACAGAACGAAGAAATGACAGTCAAACCGACCTGATCGCATACCCTCCGCGCCTTGGCGGAGGTAAAAGCGATAACAATAATAGCATATAAAAATTGTTTATTTCCATACGAATACATCGACACGTAGGGCGTCTGACAGAATTTCAAAATGCTATTTATAATTATAAGTGGTCTTCCTTCCATATGGCTGACAAGATCATCAGAACTGCTCCGTCCTCGATTGTGTAACAAAATTGTGCAAAATCATATGAACATTTTTATAAATAATAATAATGATGATGAGTATAATGATGATAATGATGATGATAGACGACTCTGCGCTGCAGTTTTGCCGTCATTCAGACTACTGAAAACTACTGGTTTTTTCCGATAAATGGGAACAAACTGTCTGAACTAAATGAAATTAAATTTGCTAAAGAACAGTGCGCCATATTACAAATGGCGTGCAAATCGGTAGTTGTGCCGGAGTTACAGTAAATGTAAACAGCAGCTGACAGTCGACGAATCTTAATTTCGACGATCGCTGTCTGCAGCAGCAGCAACAACCACAAAAACACCGATAATATACACTGTGTCTCAGAAAATGTACACTTTTGTTTTTGTGTAACTCTGAAAATTTCAGACAACAATAATGATTTTACTTGTCCAAAATAATGTGTCTACTAATTAAATATTTTTTTTGCTATTAGCACTGTAAAGTGGACGTCTCTAATAGTGCTGTTTCAGCAGTGGATTTACCACTAAAAATAAACATTTAACTAGAAAGAATTTGAAATCAATTGGACGAAGACAATGATCAAGAAAATCACTCGATATCTTAAACTTTGTTGATCTTCGCAGCTGTGCGGGCACCATCGGTCAGTGTGTGGTCGACCACCACCAGCACCCGTCTCAATGCTTCCACGACTGCAATCAGTCTTTATAGCCACCAAAACTCAACTCTGCGTCGGTAGTCACTTAAGCAAGCACTTAGCTCCAAGCTTTTCACTCATTCGCTACCAATTAATGAAACATTTATCTTCAACTGTAGATCACGTTGCTGCAAAGTACCTTTAGTACTGCTATTAGCAAAGAATATTTAAAGAAAGACTATTATTTTTACATAGTTTCAGCATTCCCTCAGCTGTATTGCCTGAAATTTTCATTCAAATCTGTTAATACTTTTAAGAGTTACGCAAAAATAACAAAAGAAGTGTGTTTTTCTGAACACACTCTTTAATGAAGATGTGACGAGAAGACGAACAGCAAAATGAGCGATTGACCGACGAACGTATCGCTTCGGCCGCAGGAAAGTTACACCGGATAAAGAATATGATTGCTATTTGATACTGGCACTATTCAGATTAAAAGCCGAGATAGCGGCCTGCAGATTATAAGCTTTGATCACAAAAGGGCCGTCGCGGCGTCTAAATCGCGCCTTTTCAAAAGGCGCGATTTAGACGCCGCGACGCACGTTCATTGTGTTTGATTGCGCTCGTCTTCCTGCTTCTGAGTCTGATGCTGTTATTGATGAAAAAAAATGAGTTATGAAGCGTTATTATAAAATTTTCGCCAGCTTCTTTCGCTGTTCTTTCCGCTCCCGACATAGCCTACAAGGCGTGATAATCTGCTTCTCTAAAATATCAGTACAAACGCCATGTCGCTAGCATCTGTTACTCGGCACCTACAGAGAATAAGCAGGAACATACTACAGTGCCTAGTATGATCTACCGACACGTCGGAAAGATAACGATTTTTTTAGTTCATTACGCGTTGGCTGGATGCAGTGTCTGGTTCGTATTGGTTCCGGCATGAAACAGCATTACTTCGAACATTTTTTTAATTAATAATGAAGTCACTAAAGTGATAATAACTGATATCGAAATGTTTAACTTAATAATCTACTGACAAAACTATAACGCACCAGAACGCCAGACACGTTAAACGACCATGCGCGCGCCGCAGTGCACTAGAATGCAGCCATTGTCGAATTCGTCCGACCTTTTGATCATATTCTGCTTCCATAAAAATTTCATGATTATGTCTCAAACGGTTCAAGAGTTAACACGTTGACAAACAAACACACACGACCACATACCGACAAACATACACTACTGAATACAATACCACCTTCGCTACGCTATCGTTGCACCGTGCACGGGTGCTAAAGACTATGACTGTAATGTGTGCATAATATAAAAAGCAAAGCAAAGCAAGGATGTGTAATCGGCGTAGGCATGGGCCTCTGTGCCCACTGCCCAGCTTGTGCAAACGAAAAATAAGCAATGCAAAAAATGCAATTATATTACAGTGTTGTCCGCAATTATCTGACTTCTGCCGCAGACCCCGGTTAACTCAACCTGTTAATCATACAATAAAGTGTATATCCTGGTGCATTCAAAATTTATATAGTCTTCTTTTGAAAAAGTCAGTTGTGTCCGCTGACATTACTATTTCTGGCAAGCTGTTCCGTGTATTCACAATTCTTGGTGCAAAGGAGAATTTTCTCAAATCATTGCGACATGTCGACAACTCTTATTTACTAATTTCAGGCTACGACTTCGGGTTACTACCTTGCTGCTTTTCCAGGTACAAGTTCATTCTACCGTCATATTTGTTAGTCAATACACTTCGATCACGTCACTCTGATACGTCTGTATTTAAGAGTTGGCAATTTTAACCATTTGAGTCTATCCTTATCAGTGAGGTTCTTAATACTGATAAATTACTAATTTAGTTGCTTGAATCTGGGGCGCTTTACACCTAGCACCTGCAAGAGACGGAAATGCTCGCATGCTGTCAACATGGCAGGTCTGTATCACTGGCGTTTCCAAGTTCCCTACGCAGCGTCCACCCACACACTGTAATGCTTATCTGTAGGCGTAAGGTCTCCTTTGGAATACGTGTGAATGCTCCGAGTAAGGGACCGTTTTTACCGCGGGATGCTATGCATAGCCTGGACTACGGTGTCGCAAGATAACCGTCTGTCACACGCCGGTATTCTGTTGAAACGGTTATACATAATAGCATCAATTTTATTGCACCAGTGGATAGCCACACCATCCACGTTTTTCTTTACCAAACGGTATGGCGATACTCCGACGAGGACCTCCCTAACGGGGGCTTCCATACTGAATTTGCATATTCTAAATTGGATCTTACCAAGAAAATGACAGTGTCTTTATACTAGTTTACATGTGACCGCACTGGTAAGTAAGTAAGTAAGTAAGTAAATGACTGATAGGTATCCAGTCAATGACGAATGTGCAGCCGGAGACGGTGTTATCAGCGAATGTCACCGCCTGATATTAAAACTATTATCGTGCTGTACAAGCCTCGCTAGAAAACCCGCCATCCTAATCGTCGTCTGTTATCGACGTTCGATCTCAGACAATACGAGTTGTGTTCTCTTCCATTTCCCGGAATCCTTCCGTCTTGCCTCTCTACGTGTGTGGGCGGGTGAGTGAGCGGGTGGACTACGTCGCAGGATGCTGACTGATGTCGACTTTAATGTCGTTGTGAGACGGCCGTTGCCGCCACAGACGGCAATTTGCCAGTGAATGATTCGATCTTTAATCGATAGTATTTTACGACGTCATCTCCGCGCACTTTTGCATTGCATGCGAATGCATGCCTCTTTCTTGAGGCCCGCCAGCTTGCTCCGTGACACTGAAGCACCGTTTGCCGCGGATGGAAATTTTGGAAGACATCGCGGCGGTCAGCCACGTTCGTTTGTTACGACTCCATTATCGATTAATTTGGCGCTCGATGCATTCGGACCACCCACGAGTTGTTGACGTGGTGGCCCCTATTACCGTATTTTTATGGCTGAACATCGACTAATTCTGAGCAGCGTCGTTCAATTACCGAACAAATAGGCTACTTCAAATTGCCACGGCCAGCGAATTGGTCTACCGCTTTTCCCGTGTGGATTAAGAGGCTCCCATTCCTTCCCGCTTTTTATGTACTTTGCATCATTTTATGCCTCCGCCAGCGTATAGACTGGCCAGAGAGAGACATGTTTAATTTCTACCGCTCCGTTCGTCTGTTATTATTATTATTATTATTATTAAGATGAATGTCATAGCAACATTATAATCGATAGACTTCAAGGTTGCAGCCACAGGAAAAAGCTGCGGGAAAGTGAAAGTGAGTCACGCAGCAGTAAAGTCGTTTGATAGGCGCGGTGTCAGTTGTAAGAACGCTCGAACAGTTCAGTTTTCAGGCGGCGTCGTTACCAAACTTGTGAACACGATATGTTGAAAACGAATCAATCGATTTTGATGCAAATTGGCACAAGTGTTTCACGCGGCAAGATTCTGAAACGATCGACTTTGGGGTCAATAAACCAAAAGGTCAAGGTCACAGGAAGCCGAACTAGGTCAAAGTTACAAACACGATATTTCGAAAACGGGCAAGCCGAGTTCGCTGCATAAGTAGACCACTGGGAAACGATCAAGTTTGGGATCAAGTCAAATGTTTTCTAGTCACAGTAAAAGTTTTCTAGTCAGAGGAGGTCGAAGTTAGATTTGGCGGAAGCGTCATTCTCGACCACCTTGTGTCACATCGGTTTCCTAGTTTCATTCTCTTTCTTTCTCTTTGTATTACTCCAAATGGCCTCTACAATGCATATAACGTGCAGTATTAAAGCAATGTCAGTCTCCAAGCTTTATCCAGACAGACAGGACTTGTCCACAAAATGTAAAGGAAAACCTTCTGTTACGTGCTTTTAGTGCGACAACGCAACAATTCGCCAAATACAGTAGACATAAGCAGAATTGTTGCGTAAAAGTAGAAAGTACTTATTAGTTTGAACGAACTATGTTTGCATACTTTGCACATTAACGTCAAAATTATTGTAGCGTATTTTTATTATAAAAATAGATATTGTAACATTGATAGCCAGCTGTCGACAAAACCAGTCAAATACGTAGAAAAACTACGGTGCTGTCTCGAGATGTTGGCCACGAAAGGGTTTACAGTTAGTGAATGACAAATAACGATCGGCAATAACACTATTCGACAGATCATGTACGACTTTCTATTAATATTCCATTTCAGCTCGTGAGATTTCGCACGAAACTGTCATTCCCCCGTTCAAGTGTGTTCAGCGATGACCAAACATCTAGAAACCGGGATGCTTCGAGGTAGACCGTTTGATCAGTAAAATGTTCCGTCAGTATACTACTGCTGTTCACTGTAATGAGCGTTTTGTTATTATTAAAGTGTTTAATTATTTGTCCATTAACGTCTACTTGCCCTGTTCTGGAACGACCAATCGCTCATCATTATATAAAGATTAACTTGCAGACATTTGGTCATGGCGCGATCGTTACAACCAGTGTGAACGTGTTGTTGGTGGAGACTTTAATGTGGACTTGGATGGTAACGATGACATTGCTTTGTGTCTTAGATTTGTTCCCGTCACAAAAACGTCACAGGTACGTGAACATTGCTCTTGATCACTGTAGTTGCATTGATTATATGTTAATTTCTGCAGTCAATGATGCGGAACATTTTATGGTTATAGATCTCAGTATAAATTCTCAGATCACATGCCATTAAGCGTAGATATTTTAATACGCAACAGCGTCAGTTTTCAGCAGTGCACTAGAAAAAAATGTAAAACTACGAAACCCACCAGTTATTCACTACCTCAACTACGTTGGGACAAAGCCGACCGAGCGTCGTATTATTACTACACGGGTCTGTATTTACAACCCGTGTTGTCATTTGTTGAGGATACTTGAAAACGGGCGCATATTAGTTGAAAGTGTGTCTGAGTCAACTTACTCTTCGGTTGTATCCGTTTTGTATTCTGGGGCTAAAGCTTATGTTCCAGTTTGCCAGAAAGGATTTTATAAGTTTTGGTTGGACGAGGAATTAAGTGTATTAATTTATTAAAGGAAGCCTCTGTCGAGTCAGACATAATATGGAAGGCAGTTGGGAAGCCTCGTAATGGTCCAATCTTTGACATGGAAAAAAAAAGCTAAAAGAATCTGATCAACAGACCAATAAATCATACACAAATGATCTCCATGAAGCCCTACTAAAGAAAGATGGTACCACTTTTTGGAGATGTTGGCGATCAAAGTTCGAATGCAATAGCAAATGTAAACAGGTTGAAAATAGTGTCGACAATAATAACATTGCTAATAAACTTGTTGACCATTTCAAATATATTTTTACCTGTTACGATGAAAATCGAACTGCGGCATTGAAGGCAAAATACTTATCCTCGCGACCTTGTGGGTGCAGTGGTCCAGTTGGTAGAGTATCGGACTCGTAACCAAGAGGTTGCGAGTTCGACTCACACCCGGTCCACTGCAAGCAATCTTGAGCAAGTTGCTAACCTACTGCGTGCTCAGACCAACTCAGCCTCCTACCCTCAGCGGGACGGGAAATGAGTAGTAGCTACGGTTACGGGGTGAAGGCCTAGTGTGGCTGATTGGGGCGATGGTGTGTCTG
>Ga0209339_1000627_pt1 | contig 13306 bp, 8 predicted proteins | sample OlaalgELextract3_FD_187376 | JGI IMG/M metagenome (GOLD analysis project Ga0209339, IMG submission 187376) | Olavius algarvensis symbiont microbial communities from Tuscany, Italy - Type A ELBA extract 3 (SPAdes) (version 2) | ecosystem: Host-associated > Annelida > Digestive system >... | reverse complement strand
GACATATACCTCCGGACATTTCCCCCGCCCGGACAATTCCCCCTCCCTTTTTACGCGGTATTGGACATTTCCCCCCTACCACCACCACCATGGGGAAATCTGTATAAAGCGATCTACCGCAACTGAAAACTGGCACTAACCCGCATTCCTGACCCAATCGACCCACGACGTTTGGTCCTGATGTAGAGTTTTATTTCTATCCGACTGTAAGTACAGCCTTAATCCACTTAATCAAACCCGGATTGATTAGATGAGATTGAATCGAATACGGTGTACGTTCAAATTGAGTTGTAACTTGGTGTGTGGTAACCATTAGGCGTATTGTTACGTATAAAATATTTATTAATAAACAATTAAAATACACAAATGCTAACAATAAGGCTGGCACTGTATATTCTATAATACAGTTTAATCTAAGCTAAGCTGGAGCCATGCAATGCGTGCGGGCGATGCTTGGATCGAGAAGCTAGCAATGTTCATCTCACGCAGATGCGATCTGTTTCGTTGATCCGCTGTCTTCCGAAGATCGGAAGATGTCACCGTCTTCGTCGACTTCCACTGGTTCACAGATCGCCACCTGGAGGCGATCTTTAACATGAACACGTCGCGAGTTCAGCCACGATCTCCTACCAATTAAAAACGTCGATGGGAAAGATGTTCGTCTGACTGCCGGTGTTTCTCACTGAACCCGGCTCAGCGCGATATTCTTCCGCACCGTCAATCACAACTGCCTGATCTAACTATCAGACTTCATATAACGACTTCTTTGAAGTCTATATCTCAAATACGGTGACTTTATCACCACAATGTTTTAGTGGTGTCTTCACCAGTTCAACTCTGTCAATGTCAATCACGTGACCAATCATTCTTCGTCCTCATTGGTCAATAGCTTTCAGCTGATCTATACTGTTATGATAAATCATAAGTATGTAAATGTACACAGACATCAGTTGTTGATCCTCAGTAAAATCAATAATGGATGATCGATGGCAGTGATGTCCTTCAACGCAAAGCTAGCACGCAACAATTAGGCATCCTATTAGTGCCAGCAATTAAAGGTCTGTACATTAATACACATTTTAACTACAGCCAGCCTGTGCTAACTAAATTAGGCCTATACAATGAAAATATTGGTGGGCATCGTTACACCTTTACACCTGACACTAACCCTAACCGACCCACGGGCGGGGAATTATCTGAAAACTGGCACTAACCCGCATTTCTGACCCTAACCGACCCACGGCGTCGGGTCCTGACCCTAACCGACCTGTGAGGCGGGGGATTTTTAGAAAACTGACACCAACCCAGATTGGTGCATGGTGGTGGTGGTAGGGGGATGTCCTACACCATGTAAAAAGGGGGAATTGTCCGGGCGGAGGAAATGTCCGGGGAACATGTCCAGAGGGAATATGTCCAGAGGGGGAATGTCCGGATCCCTTTGAGCGGTCACCCTGTAATTTACCATCAGGTGTTCTGCCTATCGTTGAGTGTAATTGAGTGGTGGCCGGCTATCACAGTCTGGACGGTAGTTCAGACAGTGTTAACGGCGACTTTCAATTCCTATGTTTCTCGTACATGTCGCTGTTTTATCCTCACTGTTCTTACTGACTATGTAATACGCTACTGGACGTCTATTTTATAGATTGTTATCGCGCGTCAGCATACTGACGCGCGATATTGATATAGCAAATCTGTCTGTCCGTCCGTCTGTCCGTCCGTAACGTTCCGGTATCAGATAAAAACGGCTTAACATATCGTCATAGTTTTTTTTCACCATATACAGTAGCCCAATCATTCTAGTTTTACCAGCATCAAACATTTTCACAAAATTCCGACGGGGTCACCCGCTGCTGGGGAGCTAAATACAGGTCGGGTATAAAAATTTCGCTATTTTCTACCAATAAGTCGCTATATCTCGCAAACGATACAAAATATCACCATAGTTATACATGTATATGGAAGGCGAATAAGAACTCGTATGCGATCTATCAAATGGTGCCATTTCCAATGATCTTGAGTGACCTCTAACCCCAATTTCAAGGTCACGATATTATTATTCAACGTCAAATAACTCGAAAATGGTACAAGATAGAGCTATATTTACAATGGCCGACCAATAGAAAATCGCATATGGTCTATCGAACGGCGCCATTTTCAATAACCTTGAACGACCCCTAATCTGGTTTTGAAGGTCACGCCATTCTTTGACGATAAATATATCACAAACGGCTACCGATACGGCCATAGTTACCGTAGAAGGCGAATAGGAAACGTGCACCAAAGCTTTTGAATGGCACTAATTTCAATGACCTTGAGGCTTGAGTGACCTCTGACCAACATTTCAAGGTCACGATAATATTCAACGTGCAATAACTCGTCTAATAGTAAGTCGTGTATGATCTGTCCAATGGTTCCGTTTCCAGTGACCCTTAACGTTGATTTCAAGGTCACGAAGATGCCCTCGACGAATTGTATGCGCAGCTGACGCGCGATCTGTTTGCGATAGCTAAGTTCTTGTTGTAATTAGAGTATAATCAAATGACTTACGTAGGCATATGTATGTATGTATGCATGTATGTATGTATGGGTATAGGCAAATTTCAACCCCCTACAATATAGATACTTCTGAACCGATCAACAAAAAAGTCGGCACAGTTGACTATGTCCACGAGAGGACTCCCTACACTAAATTTGGTACAGATACACCCACTGAGGGCTTCTGGGTAAATGAATGAAATATAACAAAAATTATTTTTATTTACCGGTATTTATACCTTTTTTCTCAGGTTCGCGTACAGGTCAGACCCATGGATTTTTACGCGCGATAGCTTAAAAGACGGGAAATTACACAACGATGTGCCTTTTTGGTTGGGGTTATAAAACTTAAATTTAATGTTAAACCCCTATTTATCTCCAAAAACCGTCAAATTTTGGCCCAAAACGCTTAACAATGAGGATGCTCGAGAGTAAACTACCCTCAATCATCATTGTAGCCCCATAAAAGTTGCATAGTGAATAGCCAAATCAGGGTCGGCGATTCCAAATATGGCACTTTCGACGACAAATTTTACCCCCTGTCCCCATTAACCCCCAAATCCCCAAATTTTGCATTACATATAGTAGTTTTTTTGTGCTCGAAACACACTGTTCCCGTCATCATAGATGCACAATGTGCTAAAATTTTATTTACTTAACTTGGGTACAGGGAGTAGCTAACCAAAAACAACTTTTAGGGCCAAAATTAATGGGGGTCTGGGCTAGGGGAGCATCCGATAATTTGGGACCCCCTACTTATTTTTGCAGCCACTAAAGTTAGCAACTTCAAATTTGGTATACAACTTGGGTTTGGGGAGTAGCTTAACAAGAAACAACTTTTACTACTAAAATTGGCGGGAGTCTGGGCTAGAGGAGCATCCCAAACAATTTGGGACCCCTACTTTTTTGCAGCCATTGAAGCTGGCAACTTGAAATTTGGTATGCAACTTGTGTTTGGGGAGTATGTCACATAACAGCTTTTGTAGCAAACTTGGTAAGGGGCTGGTTGGGCTACAGGAGCACCTCAAAAATTGTGTGGACCACGTACCCTATACCACGTAACAGCTATACGGAAATGTAATAAAACTGCAAATATAAAAGTAAAAAACTGCGGTTTAGACGCTACTGTAGTTAACGGCGAATGACACATCTAAAACTGCAAAAGTTACAAAAAGGTGACATTACTCAGCACCACATTGACATTTAGGCGATGTGCTGATGGGTAATCACCTTTTTGTATTTTTTCAGTTTTAGATGTGTCATTCGCCGTTAACTCGTGTCTAAACCGCAGCTTTTTTACATCTATTTACAATAGTGTTGGTCGATCCCACTGATGATGATGATGATGATGATGCGTGTAATGACAGCATCATCGCCGCGCTCAGCGCAGCTGACGCCGTCTGCTGTCTACGGAAGGTTCGGTCACCCACTTGATTTGAACTGCCGTGCATCGCGTAACACCAAGCCGCCTCCGCGAGTCACGTGGTTCAAGGACGGAGTCGCCGTCGTCATTTCAGATCGACTGCAGATCGACAGCACAAGGTCCAGGAGTTTATCTAGACTTTCTCATAAGGGGGGGGGGATCTCCGTAGTCTTAGGGGGTGGCCGTGTCAGAGGGGAAGATCTAAATTTAAGTTCGATACTAATGTACATTGTGTCAATGATAAGCAGTATATGAAGTACAGACAACCACTTGACTACTCGGAAAATATTTTTCTTCAAGTGTAGGCCTAGGCCTACTGCAGTAGTGTACGTAATAGTAATTTAGAGGCAACCATATGCCCTACACGTATCTTGGTACACCGTACACCACCCCTCAGGGGGGGGGGAGTTCACTGCTTGGTCAGCTCAGGCGGGATCATACAATTGTTTTCAGGGGGTGAATATTCCCCCTACGAGGTGGCTACATAAACCCCTGACAAAGTCGACTCACTCTTTCGGTGATACGATACGATACAATACGAATTTGTGTATTTAACAGTGCAGTAAAAAGCTGACATGTAAAAATAAAGGTAAAGGTATAGGTCTGGACACTTGCTATAGCGCCACTTACATGAGTCAAGACTCGTGACCAACAGTGCTTTACAATCTCGGAAGTGGCAGCTGATTGGGTCAGCTTAGTTTACCACACGGAACAAACAGAACAATTAGCTCAGCTGTCGCAGAGAGGCCGCGCGATGCTTCGTGTTTGTATGTAGTCAGCTTCAACATACCTACAGCGCAGTTTTTATCACGCGTCAGCATACTGATGCGCGATATTGATGTAGCAAATCTGTCTGTCCGTAAGTCCGTCCGTCGTATGTCCGTCTGTCTGTCCGTTACGTTCCGGTACCAGATGAAAACGTCTTAACATATCGTCATAGTTTTTTCACCACACGGTAGCCCAAGCATTATAATTTTACCAGCATCAAACATTTTCACAAATTTCCGACGGGGTCACCCCCTGAGGGGTCGCTAAATACAGGTGGGGTATAAAAATTTCGCGATTTTCTACCAATAAGTCGCTATATCTCGCAAACGATACAAAATATCGCCATAGTTACTATGCAAGGCGAATAGGAACTCGTATGCGATCTATCAAATGGTGCCATTTCCAATGACCTTGGACGAAACTTAACCCTGTTTTAAAGGTCACACCACTCTGTGACTCTAAATATCTCACAAACGGCTACAGATACGGCCACAGTTACTATAACAAGAGGTCAAAGTAATTTGACAAAAAGCGCCTCACGCGGGCCCATTCCCGGGTTAGGGGTCACCCCAGGGGGTCGAAATTTGTACCATTGAATTCCTGGGGTAGGGTTTCCTATTAGTGTTCCATAGTAACTATAGGCCTAGGATGCTCGGCGTCAAACCGGTAGATAGCGACAAATTACCGAGTGCGTTCTGCCCCTGACGCACGTCGACCTCTTCAGAAGTCCCAGAACGGCGTTGACGCTGATCAGGACGATGCAATCCAGCAGAGCTAATGTTATTTGTGTTCGACTCCATACACGTAAGCTTACACGACGACCGAGAACAGTAGGCCTACCGGATAACGACAAAGGTGCTAGTCCAGACCTACGTGAACAAATAGCCTACATGTAGCTTGTGCGTAAGCAACGCGACGCGAGAGAAAGTCTGTGTGTCAAAGCCAACAGAAAGCATACAGAGTCCACATGTTGCAGCGTCGCCCTTCTGCTGCTGGAGTAATTGATACGGGGTCATAAGTTGCTTCAGACTGCTGTGATGCATGCTGCGGCTGCAGCGGTAAGACCATTATGGGGTGCATACGTCTGTATCAGCATTCCATCCCCACTCACCCGTCTCTCCAGCGGAGCTCTCCAGCGGATCGGAGTGCTCCGCTGGGGAGACGGGTGAAAGGGGACGGGGTGCTACAGCAGACTGTACTAAGTAAGACCGGTCAGACGGTCAAACGGTCGGTCAAAATCCGTCCGATTATTAGAATAAGATTGTAGGTGACAGGCTATGTGCTGTGTTTTTCGAGATATTGACTTGGAGATATTTACAGTTGAATGACCTTTAAAGATTACTCAAGGCCCTCGGCAAATTGGTTTGATATTGATAGCTAATGTATGATTTCCTATTAGTTTTCCACTCCACATAACTGTGTTCGTGTCTTGTACCGTTTTCGAGATAGCAACTAATAATCGTCGAAAGCTGCTATATTTTCATGCCCACGCACGCAGCTTTAACGCCCCGCCACGATGTGTAAAACTAGAATAGTATGGGCGTACTGGTAGTGAAGAAAGTTTTGTTGATCTATAGCTCACGATAGAAATACACGAGTGGTACTAATGTAACGTGTGACATCTTGTTTCTGTTGTTTCTCAAATCCAACTAGACCTACGTTTGATGTTTGCGTAACAGACGTGGTGCGACACTTTTGATACGCGAAGCGCGATTGAACGACTCGGGCACCTATTCGTGTCACGTGACGAACGTGATTGGTTCAGCAGTTAGCGCCGCTAATCACGTGACCATCGCTGAACCAGGTACTGAATGAAGGTTTGATTTATACCAAAAAATTCTGGATGCATTATGCGACCTAGGGAGATGCATTACACATTGCTGTCTGTCTGTCCGTCCGTCCGTCGCGTACTGGCTAGTAACTCGGCAAGTATAGCTCTGCTGTTGCAGAGAGGCCGCGCGATGCTTTGTGTCCGTCAGTAGTTAGCTTCAGCAGTGTAATGTCTCGATCAGAGTCTTTTATTTTATGGCTTCAGATTTACCACTGCGTATAATTAAATGCTGTTCTGTTGTTTTTGACGTAACGTCGAGGCTTCGTGTCACAAACACTTCGTCGTCGTCTCCCGCCATCAACAAACTCCGCCGCTTACTAGCGACTAGTGTCATAAACTTGCCACGGTCCGTCGCAGCTGAATGTATATTGCACTAGGCGGTCGAAGCGTTCACAGCACGCGATGGAGCCAGATATTGGCTGAGGTCGCGATTTTTGCCTTCTCCATTGCATTCGACGCCCCCGTTAACGGGGTCCCCGTCGGAATATTGCCATAAGGTTCGGTGTGCAAACATTAGAATGGCATGGCTACCCGCTGGTGAAAAAGTCTCAGGATACATTTACTCATTTTGACTGAATTCACGAACGTGACAGACGGACGGAAGACGGACGGACAGACAGACGGACAGACGGGCAGACACGAAGGTGCGTCAATCTGTAAATGGGGATTTGGGAAAGGGGAAAAAAGAAAGTCAAAATTAAAGGACTTAGTGCTGCGACACGAACAAACTAACAAACGAGCAAACAACCTGCAAACTTGGTGGAAATATAGCTGATACTTAGGCCTAAATATGCCACTTAGTACTTACCAAGGACTTGCACCATAGTGAAAGGTCAATGATTAAGGTCACGAGGTCCACATATCCGTGTCCGTCGCCGACTCCGTCCGTGTGTGCCGTTGGGGCTCGTAACTCAAGAACAGAAGACCGTAGAAAATTCATATTTTGTGCGCAGTTTCTCAACAGCACGCTTGTAACTATATACAGCTTGCTTGTTTTTTGAGACACAGTGTATGTATGGAATTTCAAGATCAAAATGTTGATGATCACCGTCCATGCCTAACAAATGATTAACGGTGAGCAACACAGCCAGCAAACGTATAAAATAGTAGCATATCTCCACACTAAGTGCCAAACGCCCAAACTTAATAGATAGGTCAGAGGTCAAGGTCATAAGATTAATGCATTGCTGTTCGTCAGTATAAGTCCGGTCCGAGAATGGAAGGTCGCAGAAAGTTCAGATGTGGTTTACGGTTTTCTCGTGACAGCCATCGCGTTGTCATTTGTAGGTTAAGAGGTTAAAGGTCAAAATCACAGGGGTCACAAACCTCAGGTACAAAATGTAAATGTTCTATCGATAATACAACGAGGAACGTAGAACATTAACGATTACTGTAGTTTTAACTGTTGCTCTCATGAATGCCACACACCGTGAACTTATTATACACTTAAACAGTTACCTATACCTCCAAACCTACCACAAACTAACAAACGGATAGGCGTAATGTTGAAATTACACGGTCGCATGTCTTGTCGGCCGTCGGGACCGTAACTTCTTGCTGCCATTGTCTTTCGTATAGCTGTAATGCATACTTATTATATTTTTAAGCCCCCCCCCCCGCAAAGCGAAGACTTTACGCGATCACATTGTCCTTCTGTTTGTCTGTTCGTTTGTCTGTCTGTCGCGGCGGCTTATGGCGTCCACTTGTTAAGCCGCCGCTCGCGACAGCGAGAGCGGCTTAGTGCATCGGTGCTGTCCATCTGTTCGTCTGTTTGTCTGTCTGTCGCCAAAATGCAAAAATGCGATTTTCTCAAAAACTAAGCAGTGTAGAGGTATGGTGTCTATTGACGACCTATAGGAAGTTATGTAATTGGGCTTCTCAAAGAACCCATTATTGGATCCCTCATATCCAAGATGGCTGAGATCCGCCATCTTGAAAATCGACATGACGTTATTGCCGCGGTGTCTATGTGCCTGTCACGTTCGTGGATTGTGTCAAAACAAATAAAGATATCTTAGAAATTGTTTCACCGTCGGACAGCCACACCATTCTAGTTTTTCCGTACCAAATGAGATGGCGATATTCCGACAGGAACCCCCCATAATGGGGGTGTCGAATGCAGGTGGGGTAGGCAGAAATCGCGATTCTGAGTTTATATGCCTGCTGTTGACGCTGCAACAGGCGAGGTGTTGTAAACATGGTCGCCGGTGGACGAGGGCCACCATCTCGCAAGTTGTGAGACTTATATCGCTGGTCGTATACTGCGGGTATTCGACCACCAAGCGCCACGCGCGATAAAGTCACCGTCTCCGTGATTCTTCAGCGCGAGAGCGACCAAGCGCGCTCTCGCACTGTACACAACCACGATAGATCGTATATATGACAGCAAGGCTTGACGTTACGCCCAAGACAACAGAACAGAATCGAATTGTACGCACTAGTAAATCCGAAGCTGAAGCAGTGTTGGAATTACAGGGGGGCGGGAGGGCCCGGGCCCCCAATGCAATTGTCGGCCCCCTAATAGGTGAGAAAAAAACAGGCGCCAGGGGGGCCGGTCCGGTCTGCGCCCCCCCCCTCCCCCCCTACAATAGGCCTGCTACTCAGTGAAACAAGAGCCATAAAAGCAGGGGCGGCACAAGGTTAAAAAACCTTATTCGGGGATCTGGAGGCTCCAGAAGCTACTACCAATTTTACGAGTCAATACATAGTTTTATGACTTTTTTCTTATTTGAAGTTTTTTTTTCTTGTTTCTTTTTTCATTGGTAACTACTCGTAAAATACCCTAAATGAGCGAGGAAACATAATTTTGTTTGAGGAATGTTTCAATATTTTATATTACATAATAATGTTAACAAATTTACAAACTAGCAATTTTTTGATGTTGGTCAAAACACAGACAAAACATGATACATTTACACACATAATACTGTACAAATTTAATATTTAATTCAAACAAATACTGTACAAACATAATACTTGTTGGGAATAATTATGCAATTTTTAACGTTAATTGTAAAATATAAATTTAAAGTTTACCTTATTTTTATAAACTTTAAAAAATAAAAAGGTTATAATTTTTAAACACATGCCTGTTATTTTATGTGACTACTTATCTGTCACCTAAACAATTATGTGCCGCTACTTTCATGCAATCGTGATTAAACATCAACTTACAGCTAAGTCAAATTTTAAACTGTCCAAATACGCTACGCCTAGCATGTATAAACAGACTGTTGTTTTATTTTGTTAATATCTAAGGCATCAACTCTTGTCTTGTGGACATGATGTACAGCCACATGATTAAGTTTCTCTTGTGTCATAAGCCTCGTTAGTCTCAGATAATTCTTTAGACGACGCAGGGTGCTAAAACTTCGTTCTGCAGTTGCACTGGAAGCTGGCAATACTACAAGAAACTTGAACAAACGTTCAACTGCATTCAACAAGTTTCGTACGTCATGTGATTTTCCAGCGAACTCGGCTAACGTGTCGGAAATAACTGCAGTAGTATGTCCTAGTTCTTCTTCCAAGTTGTTTTCAGGAATATCTTAATGAACAAAAATGGTCAGCATTCTTATAAATTTTTAATGATTTTCCATTTTGGTATAGCTATAAAAATCGGCCATGGACTTTAAAAATTTGGCTAGGCACGCTATGGAGCATCGCTGGTGGCTACAGCAGGCGACAGGCGACTACATAATTCTACAAACGCAAACGCAAAAACTAACATTTTAACCATGACAGCAGGCTGCAAGGAATACATTGGTTCCTCACGTCACAATTCATAGGAAGTAGTCTGGTAGTATTTCCATCCGCCATATAGAAAATCGTTTTTCGCCATATTGTATTTTTGCTGTTGTTAATGCAGTTTGGGCTTTGACGATACACTTTTTTACTGTGTGTTGAGGCTGTATCCATATTTTAGTTTCACTTCCTGTAAGCATGCAGTTAAGCTGACCAAACAGTAAAACAGCCTAAATAGATTGGTAAGTGACGCCAGCTGTAAAATAATACCGAGTTAAGCTAAAGATACCTGCATGTTGCCTAAGTTCGTCGGTTTAGTTTGCATGCGTCAACGATTTTGATGTAAATAGTAGTTATGCGATGATATACGAGTGTATACAGTGTGAAAACGTGCATTGTGCTGTGTATAGTGCCGCCGAGCAAACCGCACTCGAGACTCTGCAATGTTCAGTACTACTGCTTAAACTACGGCACGTGTTACGTGCTGATCCCGATCAACCGGACATACTGCGAGTGAGTACGTGTATGAAGTCGGTTACTGCCGTGACGCACCGTAGAAAGGAGCGTCTATCGCCCTGACGGTCATTGAAGCTTTACCCGTTTCAAAATTCGTGATACAGACCAAGTGATAGGCGTAATCTCGAAATTAAAGGACAGGCCGCATATCGTGTCGACAATCCGGGTCGTATATCAGGCCGTATTTCTTCTAGCCTATATACACCACTGCTTTCGACCCAGAACAGTTATTTCGGGCGAGAATCAACAACGTTGTGGCTTGACGTTGGTAGCTTATGTTTCACGTATCAGAAGCATCACTAATAGAAGAACAAGAAGCTAAACTGTCGCAGAGAGGCCACGCGACGCTCCGTGTCGTTGGAAATTTTGCTAAATCACTGAAGGACACTCGAGGTCATTGGAAATAGCACCATTCGACAGATCGCGAACGAGTTATTGGCGTTCCATAGTAACTGTGGTCCTATCTCGTATCATTTCAGAAATAAAGCGAGATATTGGTCGAAAATCGCGATTCGATGCCTCTGTTACAGGGGGCGTCGAATGCATCCTCGAATGCCCGTCGGAGTGTTGCCATAAGAACATATCAATCAGTAGAACGTGATGGGTGGGGCTAACAGATGGTGAAAAAAGTTTAAGGATGTTTACTTGTTTCGATAGAATACACGAACGTGACAGACGGACTAACGGACACCGCACTACGGCATGGACCGCGCTATGCACAGCGTCGCTAGGCAATTACAAATGAATCGCATTGTACACAAGTTACTGCAGTATTGCGTCTGTAGTACCACATTAAGGACCACGATAAGTGTCAGTACGCTATATATATGTAGTAGGTCTATGCGCAAAATCTTTGGCGAAAACCGCAGTGTTTGAATGCGTGACCTGTGGGATACGGAACATTGTAACACGTGCTAAGTCTGCCCGGAGTGCACTCTGCAGGCACACGGCAGTGCCAGGTGTAGCGTTCTACGGTAATTCGCACCAGCTGTATGTCTGTGTTGCATGGCCGCAAAGCGATCTGTATCGATTTGGTGTGGAATTTATACCGTGAATTACGTTTCTGGTTTATTTAGCGCCGAAAGTCGTACTATCATCTTCCAGTTGCTGGCCTCATAACTAAAGCAACAAAAGAAGCTCATATGTCGCAGAGAGGCCGCACGATGCTTCGTATGTGTTATTGAATATTTTGCTAACTCATTATTCGAAATGACACCCCTGAATAGTATTCTGTTGCAACTATAGCTATATCTTGTACCGTTGTCGCGAGTTATTTGACGTTAAAAATATTGTAATCGTGAAATCTGGGTTAGAGGTCATTCAAGGTCATTGAAAATGGTACCATTCGAAACCTTGGGTACAGTTTCTTAATCGCATTCCATAGCAGCTATGGTCGTATCTTTAGCCGTTTCAACACAATACACGAACGTGACGAACAGACACCGCACGACGGCATAGGGCTAGGCAAAAACTGAAATGATGCAGCTCCATGCAGAGCAGGCAATGGGTCAAGGAGAGTGACCCATGACCCAGTGACCCATCTGAACTGTGACCCATGACCCACTGCCTGTGACCCATGACCCATATCAGTTAGTATTGCATAGAAGCACTCAAATCCAGCCATACACGTGTATGTCATAGTGTACAGTCATAAGTAAATGAAAGTGACAACTTGACAGCTGTTACGAAATTGTTTGCATAGACAGTGCAACGTTGTTTGCTTTACCAGACGAAACTTCCCTCCGCCAAGTGAAAACTAATCTTTAACATATCAAATTAAATTAAATTTCCACTCTCCGGATATGTTGACGTAGGCTATACCTAGCCTGAAATCCGGCGTTGTATTCCGCCTACAGCTCATACAGCATTAAGCGGAATACAACGCCGGAATTTCAGCCTACCCTATACCGAGATAAATATAAAAATTCACCTGCTTCAAGTTGTTAAATCGCCAAAAACAATGGATGGAGTCTATAGTGTTACACTTCCTGTGACCATAACAGTTACTTTGCATACAGTCACTCAAATCAAATCCAAAGCTATGCATATTTGCACATGTACAGTTTATTTCAGCACTTTCTTTTTGTAACCCTCAAGTACAATTGATAGAGTTTGTACGGTTTCAGGAAACATGCTGTTCCGCTGTGTTGTAATGATGTTGCGTGCATTGAATGCGCTGAAATGTCTTCCACATTCTGCTGATGATGCCGGAATTACCAGAACTCGCTTTTGTGCAGATCCATAAAATGAAGACATATGCTGTGAATGGTAATGGGTCATGGATCAACATACAGTGACCCATGACCCATGTGACCCAACGACAATTGTGACCCACTTGACCCATCACCCATTGCCTGCTCTGGCTTCATGACAACGCAAGGCAGCTTGCGAACAGCGCTGCTGAGGTCACGACTTCACAAGCAGATGCGTGTGGATGTAATATTGTTTGTCGTTTTTTAGCCAACCGTCTATCTATATAGACGGTTGGCTAT
>Ga0209339_1000626_pt1 | contig 13315 bp, 5 predicted proteins | sample OlaalgELextract3_FD_187376 | JGI IMG/M metagenome (GOLD analysis project Ga0209339, IMG submission 187376) | Olavius algarvensis symbiont microbial communities from Tuscany, Italy - Type A ELBA extract 3 (SPAdes) (version 2) | ecosystem: Host-associated > Annelida > Digestive system >... | reverse complement strand
TGGTCTATTATTTACACTGTACCACAGACAAATATATATGTATGAAGAGCTGACTGCAAAGATTCGGCCTTGTGAACGCAAAAAAATGCAATTCATATTAATTGGAAAGTTGGATAACATTTCTATTAAATTAGTTGCATAATAAGTGTAAAAAAGCTAAAAAAAACTTAAATCGAACATTAGGTTTTTATTTTCTAAAAAACCTAAAAACCTAAATTCGGACTTTTTAGGTTTTTAGATTTTAAAAACCTAAAAAAACCTAGGTTTTTTACAGCCATGTCAAACAGCCCTGATTTGGAACAGTTTGCCCTCTGATGTTGCTGATTTTTCCTCTCTAGCCAGTTTTAAACGTTCTATCAATTCAAAACCTTGACTAGTTCGTGTTGTATTTCGTTGTATATTTCCCTTTATTAAAGGCAGCTGCTAGTGCTCTGGAACCTTGCTGTTGGCTCACTCATTATTTGTTGTATCAGTTGTTTGTCTGTACTACACTGTTGGGAAATAAATGATTGACTGACTGTAATGAAACCATTTAACAAGAAGCTCTGCTATTGCTGAGACAGCTCGCGTTATACGAACTAACGATAAGACCGGTGATAGCGGTAGATCGGCTAACCTTAACCGCAAGCCTAAATATGACTTATGCAAATTTTATTGCACTAATAATAGAGTTGTCAATACGTGAAAGTCTGTGCCCAGTTACGTTGTGCTAACACGTTAAACTGTTTAAAAGCAGACTTGATAAAAAAAGTATAATTGATAATAATGTCCAACCAATATATTATTAATAATTTTCGTGCAGAAATTCAAGGAACCGGAAGCCGAAGAAGTGAAGTGACAGTTAATAACGGTTAGTTTCATAAAAAGCTCAGCTATCGCAAAGAGGCCGCGCGATGCTTCGTGTCGTTGAAAATTTTGCTGTCACTCAAGATCACTAAAAGCCATTCGAATTTAAACCGTTGAGTGGGGCGCATGTAAGTTCCTATTAGTATTCCAATATAACTACGTCTGCACCGTGTACCACTTCTGAGGTATTCTGCGTCGAATAATAGCGTGTCAATGAAATCTGGGTTAGGGGTCATGCAAGGTCATTGAAAATAGTACCATTCAATAGATCGCATTCGTCTTTCTATTGCGACAATGGCCGTCTCTTATATCGTTTCCGAGATCAAGCAAGATACCGGTCGAAAATCGCGATTTCTTCACACGCCCTTCTACATAACAATCCCCCGGGGGAACGGTTGCGAACATTTTCGCGTTGTTTTTTTCACAGCCGACCAGATCCCTGGCCTGCCAAGAGCATGCGTAAACTGATTGTGCAGAAGTCTTCTGAATTCAGCTCAAATGCGTTACAGATAGTAATAATAACGGATTTGTATAGCGCCTTTAGGTCCGAAGATACAGAGGCGCTTAAGATAGACAGATGGACAGATGAAAAATCGATCTCAATAGTGAAGCGCGTTCACGACGTAACGCTCGCTGAAAACGCATGTTACTGAAAATGACATTCCCGTGTTGTGTCTTGGATACCGGTGGCGCCGCCCATGAAACAGATACGTAATGATAACGCGCTTGCGTTCCTGTCGCGTGATGCGAGACCTGTTTTTTTTGTTTGGAGTTCTTGTTTCTTTTTGTGGCCACAGAAGGGCCAAGGTTATGAGGGGGCTATAGGTTACAGTTAAATCACGCTTCTATTCTTAAGTATAGGCCTACAACTGCTCTGAAGTCTGAAACTCTGGCTGGGGGCATGGAAGTCGAACAAGTTACGTGGCTCCGTTTAACCCCTTAAAGCCGCCAATGCAACGTGCCTCAAATCGGTAGTGCTCAAATAGTCTGAAATTTCACCATTCTATTTCTACATCGCTTTTTACAGGAGACCCACGGATTCTCCTTTAGGCTTTCCGCTTGTCACAAATTTTATATACGAGACTATTCCGGTCTAAGAGCAACGCCATAAAATTCCCGTTATGCTTTACACGTCATGATCAGCCACTCCTTCAGCGGCATGAACAGCTGAGCGTAACGTAGGCCTATAGGCCTACAACGGCCTTATAGTTATACGTTGCAGACTTGCAGTATGCGGAACGTTACTTAGCTGCTTCTATTCGCATCATTATTGTGAATACAACCGATACAATGTTGTCTCAGTGTTGAGTTACGCAGGTCTATCATATACGCCATACGTTAGTCTGACAGAGTACTAAGTTTGCTGTTTTTTTTTCTCTGTCCGGTCACAGGTATCTTGGCGTTACAGGTATCTCGTCGACGGTGGCATCGATTGGCGTGATTTTGCATGATCGTACATATCGGTCCCGGACATCTCTTCTCTCCTTTGGAGGCGGTGCTCCAGGCAATAAACCCGAAATTTTGGGCCTAAATTTTGGCAATTGGACCGCGAATATCTCGAAAACGGTAAGTTGCAGCGTTACATGTCAATTACAGCTTAACATCAGCTCGACGAGAGTTTTCTAAGTCACGGGCCAGTAGCTCCCAGGGGAGTCTATTATAAGCAAAAATATCTCATCCATTGAAAAAGGGGCGACGGTTTTGCACGTAGTTTTAATTGCACCTTCCCTCCCCGCGTATGGCTGGTTTGTGTCGTGCTGACGCACAACAGGATATATAGCGTGATCGAGCACTGGCCTGTCAGCCATAGCAGCGGCGACGTAGGCCTAAATGAAAGTAGCTTTATATATGCTACAGTAATTGTGTGAAATCAGTTATTTCATGAAGCCACTAAAAATTTCAGTAAACTTGTGTAGTTACTGTTTCACTAAAATTCCTAGACATTTCACGAAATCACTGAATTTGTGCACCAGTTTTTGTCTAGGAATTTTAGTGACTTCACGTAATCTCCGAGTGAAACAGTAACTACACGAATTTACTGAAATTTCTAGTGGTTTCATGAAATAACTGATTTCACACATTTACTGTAGCATATATATGACATAAGCCAGTTAAGCACGCATGTAGCGAATGCACGTTAAATACACACTGTCGTATCGTATCGTATAGGCTACTACTATTTTTGGTCGCGATCAGCTTGCTACAGAGCGCGACACAGGTAGCTATGGCGGCGAGTCTGTATGTCTGTCACACGTCAAAACTAATGACGGCAGGATTACCGTATGCGGTTTTCACCAGCGTGTAGCCATGGAATCTAGTTTTTTGAGACCAACTTTTAAACCCCAGGTCCAGCGCCAGGGCCTCAAACGAGGCTGAGATGAGCAAAAACGGTGAAAACCCGTAGATTTTCGACCAATAAGTCTTTACATCTCGGAAACGATAGAAGATAGGCTAGACATATAGTTACAATATATAGTTACAATGGAAAACCAATAGGAAGTCGCATATGGGCTTTCCATTGCTACCGGTTTTTATATTCTGTCCGTCCGTCCGTCTGTCTGTCCGTCCGTAACGTCCCGGTATTGGATGAAAACGGCTTAACAATCGTCATAATTTTTTTTACCATACGGTAGCCCAATCAGTCCAGTTTTACCAGCGTCAAACATCTTCATGAAATTCCGACGGCGTCACCCCTGTGGGGGCGCTAAATACAGGTGGGGTATAAAAAAATTCGCGATTTTCGACCACTAAGTCGCTATATCTCGCAAACGATGCAAGATATCGCCATAGTTACTATAGAAGGCGATAGGAAACCGCACCCAAACTTTTGAATGGCACCAATTTCAATGACCTCGAGTGACCTCTAACCCCGATTTCAAGGTCACGATATTATTCAGCGTCAAATAACTCAAAAATGGTACAAGATAGAGCTATATTTACAATGGACGACCAATAGAAAGTCGCATGTGGTCTATCGAACAGCGCCATTTTCAATGACTTTGAACGACACCTAACCTGGTTTTTAAGGTCACGCCATTCTTTGACACTGAATATCTCACAAACGGCTACAGATACGGTCATAGTTACTATGGAAGGCGAATAGGAAACCGTACTCAAGCTTTCAAATGTTACCACTTTCAATGACCTTCAGTGACCTCTAACCCATATTTCAAGGTCACGATAGTATTTAACGTCAAATAACTCGACTACTACTAAGTCGTGTATGATCTATCCAATGGTTCCGTTTCCAGTGACCTTGAGTGACACTTAACCTTGATTTCAAGATCACGATGTAATATTTATGCCTATAGATGCCCTCAGCGTATCGTGTGCGCAGCTGCACGCGCGATCTGTTGGCGATAGCTAAGTTCTTGTGATGACTTTGAATGAGAGCAACGTACTACTTTGCATTATACACACAGTGTTCAGAATAAAACACCCACTTTTGTTTTCTTGCATAACTCTTAGAAAAAGTAACCAATTTGAATGAAAATTTCAGACAAAATAGCTAATGAAATGCTGATTCTCACATCACAAAAATAATTTGTATTCTTCTTAAATATTCTTTGCTAGCAGCGATGTAAACCGGACGTCAGTAAAAGTGTCATTACAGCAATGAGATTTACCATTGACGATAAATCATTAAATGGGTGTGAGTGGAAAAATACGTAGGAAAACGCTTGCTCAAGATGTTTTTGACAGAAGATGAAGTCTTGATCGAGTATAAAGATATTGATCACAATATCAGTGCAATATCTTTAACTTTGTTGATCTTTGCAGCGGGTCGAGCATTGTGTGATCGACCGCAGCCCGAACACGAGCCAATGATGCCACTGCTGTCACTTTCTACGTTAAATGTTTTAACCGATTAAAACTATCCTGTGTCAGGAAACATCTTCAGAAAGTGGTTTGCTTCATATTTTCTTTATTTAGTCACTAGCATTTAATAATAATAATGTGATCTCCAGCGTAAATCTTATTGTTGTAACAGCAATTTTACAAATATCCTGATTATATCGCTGCTAACAAAGAATATTTAATGAACAGACAGATTATTTTCAGATTTTAGATGCATCATTCCCTCAGTTATATTGCCTGAAGTTTTCACTTCAATCGGTTGGCATTTTAGTGTTATGCAAGAAAACGAAAGTGGGTGTTTTCTCTGAACACAGCTTTTTCCGGAACTTTATAATGTACAAGCGAACGAAGATAGATCCATAGTAGGCCCCTATCAGTGGCAGAAAGATAGCTCCGGATCTGTAGATTTCAGCGATGTACAGATCGTGAATAAATTCGCTGAGTGGTTGACCCATAACCCACATTTCAAGGTCAAGGTTCTTCAACGTCAAATATCTTGAAAATGATACAAGATAGAGCCATTACAATGGCAGACTGATAGCAAATCGTAAATGATCTATCGAATGGTGTCATTTTCAATTACCTTGAATGACCGTTAATGCAGATTTCAAGGGCACGCCATTATTCGACGTTGGATATTTCCGAAACGATACAAGATAAACTCATGGTTACTACAAACCACTGACAGAAAGTGACGGCCGATTGAATTGTGCCGTCGCCAATGACCTTGATGGATCTTTAAGGTCATTTAAGCGATTTCGTCCGAAAATAAGTGTAGCCTACTTTATTGGTGTCTGACAGAAAGTCAAGGTGATCTAATGAATCATGACATTTCGGATGATCTTGAGTGACATTTGAACGTCATTTCAGGTGCTGTAAACGGTTTCATTGTCTGTATCTCAACAAGAAGCTCAGCTGTCGCAAAGAGGCCGCGCGTTGCTTCGTGTCATCGAATACTTTGCTAAGTCACTCAAGGTCACTCAAAGTCATTCGAAATGACACTGTTGAGTAGGAAGTGTATGTCCCTATGAGTATTTCATTGAAATTATATGTCTGTATCTCGTACCGTTTCAGAGATATTCAGGGTCAAAGAATGGCGTGACCTTGAAAACGGGGGAAGGGGTCGTTCAAGGTCATAGAAAATGGCGCCGTTCCATAGATCATATGCGACTTTCTATTGGTCGGCCATTGTAAGTATAGCTCTATGTTCTACCATTTTAGAGTTATTTGACGTTAAATAATCGTGACCTTGAAATCTGGGTTATAGGTCACTGAAGGTCATTCAAACTGGTACCATTCGAAAGCTTAGATGCGGTTTCCTATTCGCCTTCCATAGTAACTATGGCCGTATTTTAACAGTTTATGAGATATTCAGCGTCAAAGAATAGTGTGACCTTGAAAACGGCTTTAAGGATTGTTCAAGGTCATTGAAAATGGCGCCGTTCGATAGACCATACACGACTTTCTATTGGTCCGCTATTGTAAATATAGCTCTATATTGTACCATTTTTGAGTTATTAAGCCGCCGCTCGCGAAAGCGAGAGCGGCTTCATGCGACGGGCGTGTCCATCTGTTCGTCTGTCTGTCTGTTTGTTTACCTCCGAGGCTCCGACAAATGAGGAGCTATATGTTCTCGCCCGCGCGCCCGAGCTCGTTTGTTTGTCTGTCTGTTTGTCTGTCTGCGTGCAAGATTACTCAAAAACGCGTGCATGGATTTGGATGAAATGTTGCCTGTCGACAGATGTCGGGACATGGACGAACTGATTAACTTTTGAGTCCGATCCGGATCATAGTCCGGAATCCGGATCTAGGAACCGGATTCCTTCCTCCGATATCGTATAATGCTACGTAACTTTGCAGCCTTGCATAGTTTGGCGTATATCTCGGCCAATTTGGGGTATTTCTCTCGGCCATTTCCGTATCAATTTGCGCCAATCTCGCACGCAGTAGTTTAATGAGGGACCGCAACACTGTAGCGGAGCCCAATTTTCGAAAATTGCTTTCTAAATGTAGAATTTTGTCGCCGAAAAACACTTAGTTGTTGATTTTTAAAGCTTGGTTGCGGTTTCCTATTCGCCTTCTATAGTAACTATGGCTCTATCTTGCATCATTCCGAGATAAAGCGCGATATTGGTCGAAAATCGTGATTTTTACCGCGTGACGCGTATGCATAGCGCGGACTATGCCGTGGCAAGCTGCAAGATGTCTGTCTGTCCATCCGTCCGCCTGTCTGTCCGTCACACGTCAAAAAAACTTTGAGGATATATATAACCGTTTAGACGGTTATATATATCCTCAAAGTTTTTTTCACCATCGGGTAGCCCCAACATTCTAGTTGTTGCACATAAAACGGGATGGCAATATTCCGACGGGTACCCCTGCCGGGGCGTCGAATGCAAGGAAGTATGAAAAAATCACGATTTTCGACCAATATCTCGGTTTCTCTCGGAAATGATATAAGATAGAGCCATAATTACTGTGGACGGCGAATAGGAAACTGCACCCAGTCTTTCGAATTGTACCGGTATGAATGACCTTAAGTGACCTATAACCCAGAGTTCAAGGTCACGATTATTCAACGTCAAATAACTCGAAAATGGTAAAACATAGAGCTATACTTACAATGGCCGACCAATAAAAAGTCGTATATGATGTATCGAACGGCACCATTGTCAATGACCTTGAACGACCCCTACCCCCGTTTTCAAGATCACACCATTCTTTGACGCTGAATGTCTCAGAAATAGTACCAGATACGAACATAGTTTCAATGGAATACAAATAGGGACTTACGCCCTACTCAACAGTGTCATTTCGAATGACCCTGAGTGACTTCGCAAAATATTCAATGACACGAAGCGTCGCGCGGTCTCTTTGCGACAGCTGAGCTTCTTGTTTCATACACCCCTTGCATTCGACGCCCCCGTCAGGGGAGGTCCCCGTCGGAATATTGCCATCTTGTTTGGTATGAATAAAACTCGAATGGTGGAGCTACCCGATGGTGAAAAAACTGTGAAAATATTATGTGTAACCGTTTACACACAATACCGGCGTGTGACGGCAGACGGACAGACGTACAGATTTCTGTTAATCAGAAGTCAGGAAACTATGCCTCCTTTTAATACTGTGAGTAATCTAACAGTCGGTATCATTTTTTGGCCGCCCTGTATAGGTGTACAGAAAGAAAACGTTTGCTACTAGACCTGGTTTTCAACGGCAGGCCGACACATTCCATACATTATGTCTACATTTAATGAGTTCCTTATTAGAGCACCGAATAGCTTTCCAGTCAAATAGTTACATGGCCAGCTAGCTCTCCATACGCACTGGTGTGGTGGAAGTAACAGCGTAAAAGTTTGTGATTTTCGTTGTCGTTTGTAGATAATTTGACAACATGGAACTGTTGGAGCGAGCTCGTCTGGGTGACCTTGAGGGAGTGAGGACATTGATTCAAGGATGTGTCCCTGTTAATACAACCAACCGATGTAACCAGACTGCTCTGTACTGTGCGTGTGAAAGAGGACACACTGAAGTGGCGCGGTACCTTCTGGATAGCGGCGCATCTGTCAATCTCGGAGCAAAGCCTTTGCTTGTCGCAGTCAAGAAAAACCACTATGGTTGTGTCGAATTGTTGTTACAACACGATGTCGACGTCAGCTGCACCAACAGAAAGAGAAGATCGCCGATGTCCGTTGCCATACGAAAGCGTCGTTATTCCATAATTCTCCTCCTGTTACAGTATGGTGCTATTCCACCGGCGTCGCTTAATGATATTGCGGTTCAGCTGCTAAGGAATGCAAAAGTTGAACACGCAAAAGCAATACAGAAACTGCTGGAGCAAAAAAATTTAAACTTGACATCGAAGAGCACATTTCTGGCAGCGTTTGCCTTTGCATTCAAGCGTGGTTCAGTGAAGCTTGCAGGAAGTATGCTATCAAGTAAAACTTATTCTGACATTGAAAAACTTTATCCTGGTGCTACGTACTTCAGTGCCAAAAACAACTGGCCTACTATTCTATCAAAACTGATTGGAAAAGGAGTTGACCTCAATGCACTGACTGACGGCCAGACTCCGTTGTACGTTGCCTGTGAAGAAGGGCATGAATCTGTTGTGACTTTGCTGCTCAACAACGGCGCCGGTCCAAATGTTCAAAACAGTCGAAATACATGTATCAGAAACATAAACAAGTATCCGATACACGCAGCGTGTAGAGGTCATCATTATGATTCAGTCAAACTACTGTTGGAATATAACGCAGACGTGACAGTTCGAGATAAGAATGGCAAGACTGCTATGCATCTTGTACTTGAATCGAAGCCTTGTTTCAGTTCAGAAACTGACAAAAGCAGTGCCATTGTCCAACTGCTACTAGATGAAGGCGCTGACGTGGACGCGGCATCAGAAGACGGAGGAACCCCGTTTTACGTTGCCTGCTCGAATGGTCTGGCACCAGTAGTTGCCAAAATGTTACAAAGCGGGGCTAAGGTGGATGTGAACAGTGGTAAGAAACTGCCACTCATTGCTGCATGCAGGAACAAACACGTGTCAGTGGTGCAGCTGCTGCTTACGAATGGAGCGAATCCTGATGTTCCGGAAGTAGCTACCAGTGAATGGGTATATCTATATCGTTGCACACTGCCGCTGCACATCGCAGCTGTTGACGGCAACAGTGAACTTGTTGAGTTGCTGCTGAAACACGATGCCAACATTGACGTCACCGACGTTGTTGGAAATACTGCGCTACATCATACTATTGAAAACTATCACCCAGTCACGACACGGTCACGACACTCAGACTATGTGGAATCGGTCATGAAAAACCAAGCTGTAAAATCGGTCCTTGATATTCTGCTGAAAAACAAAGCCGACGTCAATATTGTTAACAGTTCCGGCGAAACACCATTGTACAAAGCTACTACGAAGACTGTCGAACTTGTTGATATGTTGTTAAAGCATGGAGCAGATCCAAACGTAGGGTCGACGAATTATGATCCCGATCCAAAGCACAAATTGCCGCTGTTCGTCGCTGTTCATGACAGCAATATTGACATCACCAGGTCTTTGTTAAACGCAGGAGCCAGTGTCAATACAATGAATCACGAAGGTAGAAACATTGTGTGTTTTGCCGCCGAAAAGCTTACCAAGTATTATTATTATTCTACGAAGGAGCTGAGAAAACAAGTATCAATAATGTGTTTACTGTTACAACAAGGTGGCAATTTTAACATGCAACTGCGGGACGGTCGATCGCCTCTCTATTCAGCACTCACTTCCCTAGCAAGACGGAGAGTTCGGCACAGCGCCATTGAATTACTGCAATTAATGGTAAAACAAGGAGCCATGCTGGAAGATTATTCCTCTCCGCCAGTGGACGATTCCTGTCGACAGTCGCTTAACTCTGACAACCGCGGCAGTGATGGTGACTCCGGGACTCTGATGGCTCTGGCCGCAGTTGATGACAAATATGAATTCATTGTCGATTTGTTGCGAGCTGGAGCCGGATTTCAGTTGCTAGTGTCTTGTTGTTCTGCTGTAGCAGGAAGTTATCGGAAAACGAAGTCTATTCGCCTGTGTCAGGCCGCCGTCCTAGCCGGATACACTCCCGATGCTGGAGAACTGCACAATTTACAATTGGCAGCAGATGGCGACAACGCGGCGGACAGTCTCCTAAAGCAGCTGGTGAACTGGCTGAACGAAGACAGAGAACAGGTTCCAAGTCTGCTTCGCCAGTGTCGCGTTGCCATCAGGAGGCATTTGTCAGCTGCTGTTCATTACCAGACCATACTTCCAGCCATTGACAAACTGCCATTGCCAAATGTCCTTAAACTGTACTTACAGTTTGATGGAAAGATGACAGAGGTTGATTTCAGCGTGAACCAAGAGATGCAGACCCGTGACACGACAGAAGAAACTTCGGCAGAAATAAGACATCAGTTGTTATCTCCTTACGATTTCGAATACAGTGATTACGACTGGTCAGACTTCGAGGACTACGACGAATGGTCAGATTATGACGACTACTGGTGTCCACATTGCCTCTATTGTTGGTCAATTTCAGACTACTTGTTAGACCGCTGGTCAGCAGTGGCGGACTGGCATACCGGGAAACCAAGAAATTTTCCGTTAGGCCCCTGCAGTTTCGTGGATGTCTGTGCCAAACGATCGTCAGAACGTCCCTGTCATCGCTCAGAAATCGTCATATATGACGATTCCAATTACTATTACGATAGCGATGTTGGTGAGTGTGGAAGAAGAAGAAGAATTAATGAATACATCAGTACTGGAAACCTTTGGCGGTGGTTGTGACAGAATATTGCAACTAGCAGTAGAACTAGCAGTAGGGTACTCCCGTGGGACAGTGAGTACGTGGAGATTCAGACTGGCCAGCCCGGACGGACTGATGCCTGCTTGAAAGGTAGGACCTGAGCCACGAGTGGGCAATGCCAGAAACGCCAAAGCTCTCGTTCAGGCTGCAACTAGCAGTATAGAAGTCGAAGTCTCACCAGCTGGTGAACTGGCTGAACAAAGTCGGACAACATGTACCAAGTCTTCATCGCCATTGTCGCACTGTCATCAGGAGACATTTTGTCAACTGCTGTTCATTACGAGACCATACTGTTGATACTCGTAGTAAAGTTCACAAGTTCTGTATAATAAATCACTGAGTTAAATTAGGCTAGAGGGTTTACTCGTTGTATTACTACGCCATCAAGCCTAAACAGCCACTGGGCGGTGATACGGCCGCGTGCGTTTTGAAAGACTGTGTATCCTGCAGCAGGTGGTCAGGGCGATTTTAGCCCATTGGCGGCAAGCCTGCGATCGATATTAACAAAAATCGATGTAATGTCCAATAAATAGTTAAATTGTCAACAGTAGGCTACTCGGAAATGTTATGAACATTAATACTATTGGTTAGGGAACAACTTATTAGGCTAGAGGTTGCGGGTTCGATTCACACCTGGCCCACTACAAGCAACCTTGAGCAAGCTGCTAACCTACTGTGTGCTCAGGCCAACTCAGCCTCCTACCCTCAGCGGGACGGGAAATGAGTAGTAGCTACGGCTACGGGGTGAAGGCCTAGTGTGGCTGATTCGGGCGATGGTGTGTCTGCTAGCTGCACTGTGGGTCCAATTGTCCGTTAGCACGGGCAATGGATGACCACATAATGCGCTGGGGCACCATTGGCTCATGCCAATCAGCTGCAACTTCCGAGATTGTAAAGCGCTGCTGGTCACGAGTCTGACTCATGTACGTGGCGCTATAACAAGTGTCCAGACCTTTACCTTTACCTTTACCTTTTCAGAATTTGTCGGCACCTTCGCTGAACATGGAACTATTTAGCGTCTTAACGAAGGCAGCTTGAAGCGTCCCATGGGCCGGTTTTCAGGCATGCACGCACATTTCGTGATCTACTGAAAAATTATCGCTATATGAAAACTCACCGATGAAACGACACTTCATCACGCGTTGATCGATTACGGCAACTATTTGCAGCATAATGCAGATAGTTTAGGGTCATAAATTCATACGGCCGTCCAGTCGCTTATACGACGTCAATAACCACACTTACTAATGAATGCTCCGTGCGCACGCACGGCAGATAAGAACGGGAAAATGGTTATCCACCGTGCGCACGCGCATGGTCACCGTTCTTTATTTCCGTGATAATCCGTGCACGCGCACGGACGTTATCTACCGTGCGCATGCACCCTAAACTTAACTCTGACCCTAACACTACCCTAACCCTAACCCTAACCCTATTTTTACGCGCACCGTCACCGTTGTGTATTTCCGTTATATTCCGTGCATGCGCACGGATACGTTATCGACCGTGCGCGTATAATACAACGCCGTATAATACTGAGTAAGTCGTATAATACGTGAAAACGAGGCTGCCGTTAGCCAGTTAGCCAATCACAGCCACTGAAAATTGCGCACAGTGGATAAACATTTACTCGCTCTTATCACCCGTGCGTGTGCACGGAGCATATAATAAAGATATGCTCCGTGCGCACGTATGGCAGATAAGAACGGGAAAATGGTTATCCACCGTGCGCACGCGCACGGTCACCGTTCTTTATTTCCGTTACAATCCATGCACGCGCACGGACGTTATCTACCGTGCGCATGCTGTTTACTTTCGTTTTTGTGTACTTCCGTTTTCGAAGACCAATGATTTCACGATATTGTCGTCATTTTTCTTGTACAGTTACGACTTATGGAATCAGAAAACAGTGTTGCAGACAACATTCATAGCGAAGTGTTACTGGTAAGTGTGGTTATTACGTCGTAAGTGACTGGACGGCCGTAGGAATTTATGACCCGAAACTACATGATTACTGCTTAAGGTATGTTTAGGCATTCTTCAACAAAACTAATAGAAACGAATGCACAGGGGCGTGGCATATGTTCAAAGCGCACGCAAGTAGTCCGGCAGCTGTTGGTCTAGTTTTTTTTATCTAGGTCAATGATAATAAATAGGCCTATCTACATGATGCCAATGCTACTTCACTGGCTGAACTTCTTTCAGTACGTGATGGACTGTCATATGTTAGTTTTTCCGATGGTAGCAAGTCCACATATGACGATTGTGTATTTTGCGTTTTAATT
>Ga0209339_1000625_pt1 | contig 13318 bp, 8 predicted proteins | sample OlaalgELextract3_FD_187376 | JGI IMG/M metagenome (GOLD analysis project Ga0209339, IMG submission 187376) | Olavius algarvensis symbiont microbial communities from Tuscany, Italy - Type A ELBA extract 3 (SPAdes) (version 2) | ecosystem: Host-associated > Annelida > Digestive system >... | reverse complement strand
AACCTGCGAGGTTGATAAGCCAGAGTCGTTGTCTAGCAGAGAGACCGAGCGATGAGTGCAGCTGAGTAGGTTGTGTTATCAGTGACGAACGCTGTCTACGAAACCACCAGCGTAGCAACGAAGTGTTACCTACATCCAGACATCTACTGCTAAGTTCACGTTTAATTATTGTTTGGTTTTAATTTCACGTAGGCTACACGTCTGTTCGCTGTAGTACGGGAAGCGGTACCGTATCAGAGGCGCGTGTCTGCAACAGTTCGCTCACTCACCTCACTCACTCACTAGTCGACCTTCCTCGATGAGGGTTGGCGACAGCAGACGACCACTCCGATATCTTTCTTCTCCATTGTGCTCGACCTTGTGACATATCCTTTAGCTGAATGTATTCGCCGCCAGTCCACTCTTCAATGGCGTGTATCCACTGTCTTCTCGGTCTGCCTTGATGCCGTAACCCTTCCATGATTCGTTCTAGTACTGTAAGTGCCAACTGTCCTGCACTTCGCCGAGTAATGTGGCCAAAATATTGTAGTTTCAGCTTTACCACTCTTCCCATTAACTCTCTTTCCAGGCCAAATTTTGTTAATATTGAATCATTTGTATGGTCGGTGTTCTTGCCATGAAATGCTAAGCATTTTTTCTCCAACACCACATTTCAAAAGCTTCTATTCTGTTTCTGTCCGATTTCTTCGAAGTCCATCCCTCCACTCCATACTGGAATACTGCTCACACCATTGACTTCATTACTTTGATTTTCGTTGCAGTTTTTTATATTTCTGTCTTTCCAGATACTGGCCAGTACAACAGCTTTTTGTCTATAGTCAATTCGCTTGCCTATACAAATTCACTTCTACTTTATTACTTTACTTACACAGCTGTATGTTAAGCAAAAAAGAGCTCTTCAACTATGTACGAACTGTCGACGGTTCATCGTACGCTATTTCAGTTCCGCTATGTTCAGCATATTATGTTCACAAATCTGTTTTGCCTACCAGGTAAGTTGGCCTATAGGCTACCTGGTATATTAATATTAGTGTTGCTGCGTGTTTAGCAACTGTTTCACAGTTCCAAGCTTCACCTAAACCTAATCGATCGATCAATCAATCAAATTTATGTAACACCAAAAACTGTAAACAAATCCGAGGCTGTGCAGGTTAACGCATTGTGACCGTGTAGTCGTAACATAGCGCTGTTGTATGTTGTGAAAACTAACAACAGTGCTGTTAACTGGCTGTCTCACGTGCTGTCTCGTCAACGCAAAGTCACGTGTACGCTTACAACGCCTAGCGTTCTTATGCCAATGACCCACATACCAGAAATCGGTACCGAAAACTGGTACCAGAAAACCGGCACCGGTTTCTGGTGCATCTGACATGCAGTTTGGTACCGAATTTTTCTAGTGCCAGTTTCTGGTAACGAATAGGACATGCTCTATTTTCGTGCCGGTTTATGGTACCATTTTTTCTGGTATGGGTTTTTGGCGCCGATTTCTGGTAAGTGTGTCATGGGCATTAGAGTGACGACACCAGTAACAAGACCACACGCATCAAGCAGCAAGCGTGACGACAAAGGACGCAATAATAATGACGACAATCTTATACTGTACAGTACTACGTTAATAAACTAACTGAATAAAATAATACCCGGGATAAGAAATCTGACGTGAGGAGGGTTGTCGGGTGATTTGAGTCGGTACTCGAAGGCGCCGTCACGTGACATGACGTCAGCAGTCAGGTTTTGACTTCCGCCTCCCGACGACCTTGACATCTTGCTGACAGGGCGGAAATGTGTGACGTCAACATTGCAGCTGGTGCTCTGTGCCACCCACGACGACGTGCTGAAGGCGAACGGCTCGTCAGGCTCGGCTGTCAATACCCGGATGTTGTTTGATATCGCGTGAGACTCAATCCGCCGCCATGTGTCGCCGTTGCGAGTCATGTGACCGGAAACCGGAAGTACAGAGTAGTTCCACATGGTCGTGTTGACGTCATATAGCCCGGTGAGTATGATGTCATCAGCAGTCAGTCTCAAACCCGTCACGTGGTCCACGACCAGAAACTCGTTCACATGACGACCGGAAAAGGAAGTGCTTTGCGACACGTTGACACGCATGCGCGGAGTCTCAAAGTTGGCCGCGGTAATGCTGACATAGAACCAGAGCTGATAAGAGACGCGTGAGTGACGTCTTCTTAAGTGACATCGAAACTGACGGGCAGGACTGGTAAAGACCGGCTGTAGCGTGAACCGCACTGAGTCGCCTGCCACATTTTTATACTACTATAACAGCAGCAAGCAGCATTGTCAGTTGTAACATAGCTGTTTGTGTTTCATAAAAATAACCAATCTTTTATTAGTCTTCCATATGTCAGTGATTAAGCATCTATTGCTTGGTTGCGTGGCACAGTGGTAGCAGAACGTTGATCTTTGACCGGCGAACTTACCCTGTCTTGTGCTCGACCTGCAGCTGACGGGTGACCATTTCTGCGGGTACACCGTCCGCTGTAGGTCAGCCAACCTGGCTGACTCAGCCTTTCATCCTTTCGGGGTAGATAAATGAGTAGTCGGCTGCAATTAGATGCCCACAACCGCAGTCTGGGGAGGCGCCATCTGGTGAACGCTTACGAGGTAAAGGCAGGCATTGGTGTAATTATTGCACGTACTGTGTGATCCATGCCTGAGCGCCTTGAGACTGAGGTACTACATAAAGTGCGCTATATAAATGCACTTACCTTTACCTTATTACAAATTATTCAGTTATCAGACTACGAGTGAAAACATGAGCGACGGCTGCGCGAAAACCATTAGGTCAATGCATTCGAACGGTTCACACGAGCGCCTTTACCAGCGCAGCGGACGTCAGCAGCTGGAGCGCAGCGCACGACTGAGACGGCTAGCGTTACGACAGAAAAGTGAGGAAAGGAAAGCAGTCGTTTAGATCGTGTCGTAATTCTGTAGAATGGCAAAAACGATGACATCTCAAGAGTTATACGAGATGACTCACCCATAGCGCACTCCACAGGTGCGTGGGTCACGTGACCACACACTGGCGATGACGTCATCACACAGGACTCGGTTAGATAGCAGTCAAGCTGACAACAGCTTTGTGACAGCCGGTCTGTAGCGCACACAGACAGACAGACATACAGACAGACAGACAGAGACACATATAGATGGGTGGACAGCGATATAAACACATACGAACACCTGCACCAATGTCATCAGCCATTACGTAAAGATTTGAAAACTGAAAAACGTAGAACCGAAGATACGTGCGTTAATAATTAGCGCGACTGACGTTTTTTTAACCAACGAGAACTAAACGACGCACTTGTTGTTGCACGCAGTCAACGGACCAGCCATACAGAACTGTCTGCCACTAGCGCTACGTCGCCCGACCTCTTGGAGAGCCAAGCGCCTTCAAGCGGGCACTGAAGACGCACCTGTTCTCGACCGCCCGGCGTCATTGAGACGTATTCATGATTCTGGCGCCTGACATAAATATCCAGACTTACTTACGTACTTATCCATGTTGTTGTTCTTGTTGTTACCGTATTCTTGTAACATTCCCCGAGCTCCCTCAAGGTGGTACTAAGGAGACATTGGGGTACACAGGCCCCCTATTATTGGCCGTGTTCGCAATTGCTGATATCTATATATTTATTTGATGATAAATGGATGACACCGTATTCCGTCATTGATGAATACGAACGGTGCTTTTAAAACTGCGCTTGCTCTTCCTTCTGCGTTATGAGTAGGTTATACCATAGTCTGGAGTGGTATACACGAGTGTAATGAGTGTATACCACGAGAGACTATAGAACTCGAACCGAACCGAACCCATCAATCTGACGAACCCGAACCGAACCTGAACCTTCTGACCCAGGTTCTGGTTTGGTTCGATAAATTTGTAGATTAGTCGGTACTTTGCAGTTAATGCACAACATTCATCAGCCATTTTATCAAATGTCAGGTACCAGGTTTTAGTCAGAACTTTTAGTGACGTCAGCTGATGAAGTTGATACTTACCTCGACATGTCAGATGTTTCATTACATGTTACAGAATTCTAGTGTCAGCACCAACAACAGTTGCCAAAGACGACAGATCTAGCTTAGACGCTGTTATCCATCCCAGCTACTAGCACAGCGAGTGAACGCGTTTTCTCGGTCTGTGGGACTGTATTAACAGAACGCCGTTGTCGTCTAAGTACATCAAGCCTCGAGAAACTGTTTTTTTCTAAAACACAATATGAAGTGACTTTCAGAAAATGACGTAGCCTACAGACTGTTGATGGAAGATGTGAATATTTGAATTTTGATGTCAGGCTGTATGGACTTTAGTGGCACACGATTTTAATGCTAGTTTTAACTTTTCACATTAATTTGCAAATAGCATTAACGATTTTGTGAGTCACTGAGGTACAGTTAAATTTAAAACCGTCAAACAGCCGAACTCATATAGAACCGAACCGAACTCAAAACTGAGAATATAAGAACCAAACCCGAACTAAACCCACATTTTCTGCTCTCGTGAAGAACTCGAACCGAACCAAACCCTAATTTTTGTTAGAACCCGAACAGAACAGAACCATAGCAGTGAGGGTTCTTTCCCATCTCTACAGGAAACAGGTGCCAAGAAGACGAACAAGAGCCTACTTACCAGTAAGTAAGCATTCGTCTCGTTGCAGGCAAAGGTCACATCGCGCTGCAGCGGTTTTGCACTGCCTCGGCGGGAAGGACACAGGTCGTTCGGTGGAAGGTGTCACGTTGAACATTTCCATAAGTAAATTATTGCTCGCCGTACACACGATGCTGTTGACCGCTGATTTCATTACGTCCGGGTAACTGCCCTGTAAATAATTCACTACCAAACTCAAAGACGTTCACGGAATATTTTCCTAAACAGCACATTGGTTATGATAATCCTCATGCTAGTTATTTTATGGATGGAAATCGACTACAAATAGTTAGCGAGGAGAGAGATCTTGGAGTGATAATGAGTGAGGATTTAAAGTGTGAAAAACAGTGTGTTGCGGCAGTTAAGCAAGGTAATAAAATACTTGGAATGATTAAACGTAATTTTACAGATAGGTCAGAAGGAACTATAATGTCATTATATAAAACTTTGGTTAGACCGCACTTCAGGCAAGAGAACCAAATTCTGGCCACTTATAACAAATAATGAATACAACAGCCCAGATTGAAAAAAGATTTCCATTAAAAAAGCTGTTCTATTTAGCGGAAATATTCATGATTAGTTTTAGCAAGATATATTTCTTCAAAGACTTCAAATTTCTGAGGAAAATGCAATCTAGTCAGCGGTCAATTCCCCCATGCGGTCAAACCGGCGAGTGATGGGATAATGTTTACATGAATTTGGACGATACGTTGAAAAATGAAACATTAATGTTTGACGTTTAAAAAAGTTTGTTTGTTGGACTTGTTCACTTTTTTTCGTTTAACTCACAATGCTGTTCAACACTTGCGAGTTGCAAAAGAAAACTGCTGGGCAAAATACTGCATTGACTGACTGCGCTCTAAGTACAAGTGACGTCACAGTAACGAAGTCATCGTCATAAAAATTCTACTATATGTCCTCAATTAAATTCAATACAAAACGTATATTTCCAAATTTTCACATTTTGAAAATTAAGAGAATGATGTCGTTTTGTAACTTATTTATGGAACGACCCTCGTATTTATGCCGGTAGTGTTGATGCGTATACTGACCATCTTGTGACAGGGTTCGTTGAGTGATCGACGTATAAAATCTTGTCCGACAGTGACATGTCGAGGACAGTCGTTCTTGTCGAACTTGTCGGAAGAACAAGTCTCGACAGTCGCCGTCGTCATGCGATCTTTAGCGACCTCCAATGTCACCGAGTAGCGCTGCGGCATCGGAAACCTTGCAAAATAACACGACATGCTTCTCATAATAATGTTAACATCAAAACTGTCGGCTGAGCTAACTAATGCACGTATATATACAACCGGCTGCTGTGAGCAGGTCTTCATTTAGTCACTACAAACACTTGGCATGTTCGCAGTCGTCCAGACACATGTAGGCTATCAGTCAGGAAACATGAAAGCGAAGTCGACTTCGTAAATAGAAACTTCTTCACATTTATTTTTTTATAATATGCAATTGAAATGTCTATTTTATATCTTAATGTCTGACTGGGAGTTTACCCGTCCTCTTCGTAAACATGCGCACTCTATAGAATATAAGGTTGCTATTATATTATTGTTACTACCATGTTAAATGTGAAATAAAGATCTACAATATAACGTGCTCACGCAAACGTACCGTTGCAATTAAATTATCGCACAGGTCGTCGTGGTCTATGCCGCATGTCACATGACGCGATTTCGACCAATCACGTTCAAAATATACGCCTGTTGTTTTCGTAGACAACATTTATTATCTGCCATAGAGGTTGTTTTTGGTAGCGTCTGTTTGTCTGTCTGTCTGTTTGTTTGTTTGTTTGTTAAAGTTACAGTCGTTAAACTTTTAGTATAGATGAGAAATGGTATAAGATTATATGCCATAAAATTCTAAACTAAATTGTGCCAAAATCAGAGACTAGTGTAGTGAACAGGTAACTGTAACGTGGTAACATTGGTGTTGATACGGCGAGCGGGGCGAGGTCAGCCGTGCTGTGCACTGCTTGTTTTATGTTAACATTAGGCCTCCCATAGCACATTGTCAACGCACCTGCACTGGTTGCTAATGACGCTAAGAAAGTGCTGGCGGTCGTCAGGAGAGTTGGGACTGTTGAGAAAATAGTCGTTGTCGGCCCCGCGGCCGGGCGTGACGTCATTGCTGACGTCATGGTTGACGTCATCGTACAACGGAATGACGTTGATATGACGTAGTCCGATGTTTACTCGAATGCCGGAGTCGCGGAACCAGAAGAAGTCGGTGACTTGCTTGGAGTCAGTGACGTAGTAGGTCGTTTCTAGTTGTCTGGCCGACTGCAGGTTGTCGAGCACTGTTCTGCCGCCGTGTGTTTCGACCCGCAGTCCTTTGACATCAACACAAGCATCACAACTCAGCCTTATATCCATTTCGGCGTCGGTGAATGAGTAACTGGAAGTGTTGGGAAAAGGAAATCATGGCAGCGTGGAGAAGCGCATGAGTAAGTGTGCCGAAGATAAGGATGTGGTTTGTGGATAACATCCATGACACTGAGCGCTTCTCATCAGAGCTGACCATCGGCAACGGGTCATGGGACAATTGTGACATGGGTCAGTGATCCACACAAGACTTGTGACCAACTGAATACTCAATCACTCAATGGTATATTAGATGCTGGATTACACAAACACAGTAAAATGATAAAACATAGAACGAGATGATTATAAAACACGTACAACACTTAACACTGCAATTGTCAAAATGTTCAGCCAATAGACTATAATATATAATAATAATACATCTTTATTTCGCCAAGTGGCAGCAAACAAATAATAAAACAACTACACTAGTAAAACAACCAAATCACAGCATAAATGCTAGTGAAAGTACAGAAATCAGTAATCAAGAACAAAACATAAAATATGACATAAATACACTAAATTACCATATGACGTAGTACTGTTAGAGTTTAATTACTGAGTGGGTAACTAGGAATAACTATGTGTACTTGTCGAGACAGTAGGTATAAATGATTTACGAAATTTATTAGTACGTGCTTCGATTGTGTGAAAAGGTTTCGGATTTCGCAGGCTGCTAACAGTGTCATTGTCTCGTCGATCAGGGAGTAGGCTGTGCAGTACTGAGCTGCTGGCGAGAACGTGTCTCTTGAAGAAATTCGCCGTCAGCACTTCTCTCCTTTCATCCAGTGTGTTTAGTGACAATCCAGCGACAATCAAGAAGGTCCGGTAGTCTGCGTCACTGGATAGATGATGCGGATGGCGCGCTTCTGCACCGACTCGAGCAAGTCAGAGTGTGCAACAGTCAATCCAAGGTGCCATACCGGACACGCATACTCTAGGACCGGCCGCACTACAGTAGTGTAGAAATGGAGCAGGTCCCTCAGCCGTTCTTGATGCTGCTGCTGATGCTGCTGATGATGATAAATGTCATAATCACTTAATCATTCAATACTTACGTTTACGACGATAGCTCATCCGTTGAACTTGAGCAAACATCTCTGCAATCAGAAATAATAATCAACTAATTATGCACATTTAACAAAAAAAACAGCAGCAAAAGTACCGAAGCGATGGTGACTGAAAACTAAGCAAACATATACTTTGTCAACTCAATTACAGTGCGCTTCAAGTCGAAACACGTTGCACAATGTCTGACAATAAGACGACATGTAGCCTACCGTGAAGGCTGATGTTGACATCTACTCGTATCCACGGAAAGGCAACATCTAAATATCATAACAGTCGTTGTCAGTCAAGCATTAGCTTAGTCGCTGTTTCAACTGATAAAAACTGCAAAATACCCGCATGAATAGGCCTACCAAATTTCAAGTACAGGCGCTGTACAGATCCCAAAAATATTCTTCATGACTCTCGAATACTGAAAAGTTTCGATGCCGTGCTGGCCGGTGTGCTGGAAATGCATAAGTTATATTAATGAATATCATTATTCACCATGTAGATGGTAGCAAAAAACAAGAAGCTCAGCTGTCGCAGAGAGGACGTGCGATGCTTCGTGTCACTGAAAATTTCGCCAGGTCACTCATGGTCACTTGAAATGACACCCTTGAGTATGGCATGTGTAAGTCTTTATTAGTATTGTAACAATGTCTATCTCGTACCGTTTCTGAGATATTCAGCGACAAGTAATGGCATGACCTTGAAATCTGAATTTGGGGTGGTTCAAAGTCATTAAAAATGGTACAATTAGAAAGCTTGGGTGCGGTTTCCTATTCGCACTTCATAGTAACTATGTCCGTATCTAGTATCGTTTCCAATATGAAGCGAGATATTGGTCTAAAATCGCAATTCTTTCATACTCCATGTGCATTCAACGTCCCCGTTAGGGGGAGGTCCCCGTATAAATATCGTCATAAGATTTGCTATGGAAAAACTATAACGGTGGCTCTATCAGATGGTAAAAAAGTTTGAGGATGTTTACTCGTTTCGGTGCAATACACGAACGTGATGGACACCGAGCCGGACAAACGGACGCACAGACACCGCGCGACGGCATAGGCTGATGCATAGCATCTCGCGGAAAAAAATCGTTATATGCCGAGGTTCCGCCCTGGAGCCAGTTGTGGGAGCTCACGACGTTATACCCCCACATATGCTATTCCCCATCACCCGGCACTGCCCCCAGGGGATCCCCCAATCCGAAATTTGCCCACTCCCGGATTGTGGGTACTGTGTTTTGCTAACGCACTTGTTCGATATAATATTTGCTGTTTTAGTAACATCTGAAGGACAGTATGAAAAAATTAGCTTTGACAAACTTACATCACAAGCAAGTTCTGAATATACTGGAAGACTTTTGGTCATATGTCATCTATGTATGGCCGTAACACGTCTTCCCACCAAATTTGGTACCGTGATAGTGACATTTTTCGAAATTCAATCTGGCGGTTGCCGCCATCTTGGATTTTCATGTTTAAGTGAATTTTGCATGTTCTGCCATAATGGCAGTTTGGTGCTTGAGCTCTGTATCAACTTGGTTAAAATATTTCTTATGGTCGCTGAAATTAAAGCCATTTTGTTCCCGAAGATCGTCTGTTGACGTCATGCGAATTAACTTCCGGTTTCGACTTTTGGTCATGCGGTCATCTCCGCATGGCTGTGTTGCATCGCATCTTCCAACCAAATTTGGTGCAGATATCATCATCCAGGGAAAGATAGTTCTTAAAATTATACTCAGTCGCATTTTGGTAAAAAAGTGGTAAAGGTTCCTCCCAGAGCCCAAGCTCATAGGGCGGCGCTGATCTCCGTTTCTGTAGCCCTCCGCCAGACACCAGATAAATCTGCAAGACCACGGACACCGGGCTAGTGCGTCGCGTTGTGTGCCTGTTTACCTCCCAGCTTTCGCTGGTAGCAAACTACACTGCTCGGTGACAGAGGCAGTGGGGTGTGAACAACTTGCCTAAGGTTGTTGCGCAGCAGCGTCGCGGTCGGGGCTCGAACCCGCGACCTCTGGATCGCAAGCAAGTCCGACGCTCTACCACTAAGCCACCGCGCCACCCTAGTCGCATTTTGGTTTCAATAAATGCCAGTTTTTGTCGTTTTAAGTACCGTACAGTAGGCTATGAGCAACAACAGACAACATTAGACCTATAACTATGTAAGACAAACTCCAGACAGTATAAAACTTGCATATGGGCGAAATGACCTTGAATGATCTTGAGTGACTTAGCGAAATGTTTGGCGACATCTGAGCTTCTTATATTAATTAATTATTTATAGACAAACGATAATCATCATATTAGCGCTCGAACAGTAAACGTGAGCCTTTTAGCGCCGAGAGAGAGGTCGTCCGCCCACTCCCCCTCCCCACCCTGTTGGCTACGGGCCTGCGGATTATGCTTCTTATCCAACACGCGGCTTTACCGATTTGTGATATATTAGTTCACGTCTTCTACTCTGCTTACCAACAGATTTGGCCACAGCCAGCCAGGGTCCATTTTTCTTAAATCGTATGTCACGGTGGTTGACGTTTTACACAGTAATCGGCGTTGAAAAAAAACGATACTGTTCATCAGATCTTCCTCAAATTTTGTGTAGAGGTTTAAAACGATACTACGTACAGCCAGTGTACCAATCGTCATATTGCTGTATAACGGTCCTTTACTCTGCGGTTTAATGTGTCCATTAAAGGGTTAAATATAGCTAGCACAGAGAGAAGTAACAGAAAAGTCGACTGTTACGTTACAGATGATAGAGACGTGATACTGACGTGTACAACGGCGGTCATGACGAGCAAGGCACGGTTGAGTCTCAACACTGGAACCAGCACATTCACTGCACGCTGCACATACAGTATCAACGATAGCAGTCAGACAAGCGCAGTAGCGCCGCCAGGATTTTTGCCGCGCGACGCTATGCATAAGCGCGACGATGCCGCCATGCGGTGTCTGTCCGTCTCTCTGTCTGGGTGTCTGTCACATTCCTGTATTGCGTCAAAACAAGTAAACATACCTTCGACATTTTTCCACCATCGGCTAGCCACACGATACTGGTAATTTTATACCGAACCCGCGATATGTTTTATAAGTGACCCATTTCTATGGCCCACAGGGTGGTTGGCCAGATTAGCTTATGCGAAAACTGTTGTTTTCGAGATATAGTCATAGATTCATAGATCCAGGCAAAATCACTATTTTCCAGTCCACACCGTCCCCCCTCTACATATACTTCGTGGGTCATAAAAAAACGTGCCACTCGATATTCGTTCATAACTTTGAGAAATGTTGGCCTATTTATAAAAAAAAACATCTTTCACTGTTGGACTCAGCAGTAAATTTGCACCAAGGCTCGTGTCATAATTCCCACCGCACCTTAGGTACCTCGTGAAATACGTAAGATCAACAATAGCAATTCTCTCGATGTATTTAACTCAGTAACATAGATTTGCTTCTAGACATTAGCATACGCGTGCTCTTGAATCATGTTAAATGCTCAAAATGCCCTCCTTTGATGTGAACACACGCCCAGAGACGTTTGATGAGTGTCGCGAATGTTTCCGTGCATGCATGCCATCTAATGTGACAATTGGCTCTGTTGGGCCAAAGCTCTGGAACAGTCTCCCTGATGACATTACATCGGCTTCATCATCGCTGCCAGTTTTCAGAAAGAAACTGAAAACTCACTTATTTCAGCAATCTTATCCGGACATTATTTTGTAGTTTGCTATGGTTTTTTGTAGCCATCGTGGTCCTTGAAGTTATTCATTACTTAGGCCACGTTAAAAAATGTAATGTAATGTAATGTAATGTAATACACAAACAATTAAGTTTATTTGGTTAATTTTGTCAACAATAAGGCAAAACGGTGATATTGTGTTAGATACGCCAGAATTTAGCTAGTCTACTATATTATGTTTTTCATAAGGTAGTGTAGAATCGCGATTTTTGCCTACCCCACCTGCATTTGACGCTCCCGTTACGGGGGTCTCCGTTGGAATATTGCCACAACGTTTGGTACAGAAAAGCTAGAATGGCTTGGCTATCCGATGCTGAAAAAAATTTCAAGATATGATTACTCGTTTTGTCAGAATTCACGAACGTGACATACGGACGGACAGACGGACGGAGAGAGACGGACGGACAAACGGACGGAGAGAGACGGACGCACGCCGCATGACGGCATAGGCCGCGCTTGCGCAGCATCGCGCGGCCAAAAAAATCGCGTTTTCGTGTACGTATTTTGGCGACATACAAACGGACAAACATATACAAACAGATGAACAATATCAACTCGTAAAGCCGCTCTGGCTATCGCGAGCAGCGGCTTAAGTCGCTTGTACCTTTGTTAACAGTAAGTCGTTAAAAGTATATAAATATAAAAGTAATTCAAATAACGACACATCCGTGAATCAGTGGGGAAAAATCTACTTGCTCAGTTTCTTACTCACCTCCTTGCGTTGTTTCACAGAACAGAAAAAAAATAAGTAAACTGGCGAGAAGTCGGTTACTCACGAGCACAGAGACGATCACGTGACTGTGAACATGGCGACGACATAAACTGGTTGCTAGGACACACTTGACTGCACGCTGTACAAATCATTTACAGCAATCAACATTAGCATCAGCAGCTTTGTCTACTATTTCACGTCCCATCACCAACTGAAATACGCAGGCGCCACACGTTAACCTTTTAATGGGCACATAAAAACTGCACAGCAACGGACCGTTATACAGCAATACGGTGACTGGCACACTGGCCGTTGATGGGTGGGCTGTTACATTTGGTACAGCGAGGAGAAGCCTGGGCGGGCTGCGGCCCCGCCCAGTCCCCTCCTCGCTGTACTAAATGTAACAGCCCACCTATCAACGGCCACTGTCTCATGTGGCACTATAATACCTTTGCGCTCTAACGGGTTAAATTTAGTCACGTAGCGTTCGGCACAATGGCGCACTGCTTGACTGAACGCACACGGTACACATATTATTATTACAGTAAATAAATATTTGTTCACACTATACTGTATAAAGCCCTGATCATAGCGCCCGATCCGACTCAACTCAACGCAACTCAACTGGTTGAGTTGAGTCGGATCGGGCGCTATGATCACTACTACGATCAGACTCAACTCAACTGAACTCAGTCGTGACCCAGTTTCCTTTCGAGCAATCAGTTGATTCACTCTGCTCAATGCATATTCTCGGTGCATGAT
>Ga0209339_1000622_pt1 | contig 13356 bp, 5 predicted proteins | sample OlaalgELextract3_FD_187376 | JGI IMG/M metagenome (GOLD analysis project Ga0209339, IMG submission 187376) | Olavius algarvensis symbiont microbial communities from Tuscany, Italy - Type A ELBA extract 3 (SPAdes) (version 2) | ecosystem: Host-associated > Annelida > Digestive system >... | reverse complement strand
GTGAACCAGCGTTTCACTATGCCATCAAGCCCGTAGGACGCCTGTAGCCGTCGAAGTAGTGTCTCATGGTCGACACTGTCAAAGGCAGCGGACAAGTCCAGTAGCGTCAGTGCCGCCAAGTCACCGTAGTCAAGAGCCAGCAGAATATCTGCCAGGACTTTGAGCACAGCAGTCTCAGGGTTTTCACTTTTTTGCAAAAAAACATTTTGGACTTTTGCCCCATTGCTAACCAGTGACACCAGTGTATGATCTGTTATTAACTGCCCCCAAAACAGGAAATATATACTCCTCTACCACTTTAATTTAGAGATTTGTGCTGTAGGACTTTGTAGCTTAGGAATGATATTTATCTTTTATTTTTTGTTGTTTTTGTGACGACGATTAATTGTTGTGGTGTCATCCGTTTGTTTCCTTGCTTAATTCTTAGAACACTCAGCGTATTCGGAGTCGTTGTTTTGACGATCATATAGGTCTCTCTGAAAAATCTGAAATGGCATTGGTTGATATAAACTCCTCAGCGTAATCGGAGTCTATATACGATCACGGTGCATGTTCTTGCCCCCCTGTCCGACAATTTCTTTTATACCAACTGTGTTGAAATCGAATGTGCTGGCTGCAGGCTCCAGCGTCTTGATACACAGCAGCAGCAGCAGCCAGCAACGTCTATTAATAGACCTCTGCTGCAGTGCCATACATGTCTACATGGTTGTATCAACAGTTGTAACAGATTACAATGTTCATGAAGAAATATCTCGACAAACAAATAAGCTGCAGATGCGAAATTTTCAGTGGTGAAACAACGTTTCGCAGTCTCTGTAAACCGTTAATGTTGCATGTGTGCGATGCGCATACTGCTGTTGTGGCGGCATTCAGTACGCGACATTCAGTATGCAACATTCAGTATGCGACATTCAGAGGATTAATCGTTGCTGCAAAAACGACTAACGGTAGCCAATGACAGTAGCATCTTGCCAGCCATGTTTCAAAAGAATTGGCTAAAAAGAAAAAGTTACTTTCAGGACTTAGGACGATTTTTGAGGCATAATTTGGTTGGATTTAACGAGACAAGTTTGAGTTTGGTTCTCCCCTAGTTACCACCAAAAACCATGGTCTGCGTTCCCCCTATTGGGGCTGGGGAGCCGTCGTAATTGCAAAAATTGACGAAAATTTCAAAATTGCTGCGCAGTTTTTGCATCCCAGTATTTGCATTTTCCCAGACCAAGACCGGTTGCCGGTTTAGCATAGTGGTAACACGTTCCAGCTGATGAACGTAGTTACTCTATGCTAGGCCCGGTTAGTGCCTAGGTGGGTGACCGTCTTTGGACGGGTAAACCACCTCGGCACGGAACCAGTCACCCAGGCCTACTCAGCCTGAGCTTGTCTAGGCTGGAATGAGTACCCGGCATCAGCTGGGGGAGTAAACAGGCATATCGCGTGATACACCAACCCGTATCACGTGGTCTTGCAGTGTTCGCTGATGCCTGGCTGTAGGGTTGGCTTGTGGAGATCAGCGCCGACTTACGGGAAGTGCTAGCGCATTAGAGTCGCTTCGCGAAGACGCGCTATATAAATCCATGTACTTTACTTTTTTAAAGACCCTTATTGTCAAAGTATAGATCGCATACAAGTTCGTATTGGTGTTCCATAGTAATTATGGTCCTGTCTCTATCATTAACCAGATAAAATGAGATATTGGTGGAAAATCACAATTTTGTCATACTGCACTCTCCAATAGTGAGTCCCATTCGGAATATTGCCATAATGCTTGGTAAGTAAAAGCTAGATTGCAGATTGTAGGTGCAATAGACGAATGTGACAGACAGTGCATGACGGCATAGGCCGTGCTGTGCATAGAATCGTACGTGACTAATTAGTCAATTTAAGGAATTAACAAATTTCAGCTAAGAAAATTTGGAATCTGAACGTATTTATTCACCAACAGAGTGGTACAGATATAAAACAAGTGCATCAACACAATGCATATCAACAAACGCGGGGGTGCAGTTAAAGCTATGTGCTACACCCCACCCCACCCGGCGGTAACGGGTGGTCTGCATCTATTGCTGGACATCGCACCGAAGAACCCTCCTTTTCAAAGGCAACATTTCCGTCACTTATTGCACACCTATAACTACTTGACTCAAGGTATCGAGAATGATGTATCCGCCATAAGTTCGGCCTCATGTGACATTGATCTTTGACCTCCTGACCCCCGAGGTCGACCGTTCATTCCCTTGCCCGGGGGGGGGGGGCAGATTTTTGCCAATTGGCATCAAAATCGGTTCATTCGTTTTCGAAGTATAGCATTCACAAGTTGGTAACAGACGAACAAACGTACAGACGGACGGACGAAGGGACAGGTCGTGAACATTATGTGTCCGGCCAGTCTAGACTAGCGTACAGATAAATGCAGTATTTGTTTGTTGTCATTATTGCGTTCGTGTGTTTTTGTCACGCTGAGCACATTCTGTCCACAATAGCTAAATTTCTTGTTCACCTCTTTGGGGAAGGGGAGGGGCCGGGCTGATATGAGAGAGGGGAGGAAAGGAGGATGGGTAGAAAATGGGAATGCACGAAAAATAGCCCCAAAACGCAACAGATTCGGCATTTGGGGATGGCCCATGGAGTTACTGCCCTGTGTCATACATTTTTGAAAAGCTCTTTTAAGGGACAACATTTCTGTCACATATATGTAGTATACCTCTATCTTGGACCATTTGAAAGTAATGGAACTTCAAAGTTGACAATACTTAAGAAGTCGCTACATAAATTCAACGTATTTGGAACTATTGCTGATTCCCATGGGGGGCTACCACCGTGTGCCATACATCTTTAGAAAGATCTTTTCGCGTGCAACATTTGCCTCGCAGATAGTATGCCTATATCTTGCATCATTTAGAAGTTATAATGCTTAAAGATAACTGTATTTTAAAATACCATATTTGGAATTATGGCGGATGCCCCTGGAAGGCTACAGCCCCATACCATACATTTTTGAAAAGTCTTGTTCAGCTGATGTTAAGGTCTAATTGACATGTAATGCTGCAACTCACCATCGTCGAGATAATTGCGGTGAAATGGCCAAAATTTACTCCCAAAATTTTTGATTTTGGGGATCCTTGGGAGTACCACCCCCAAAAGGAGAGACTTTCTGTCTGGGAATGATATTTGCCATCATGCAAAATTTCACACCAATCGGTGAAACCATCGCAGAAATATCTGTAACCTCACAAAAAATACAAAACAATTTAATATCAGACAAATCGCACGCTAGCATTGCAGTTGTTGATAAAATTGAAAATACACAGGGTGACCACTTGTCTGGAAAACCTGGAAATGTCAGGGAATTTGACAGCTGTCAGAGAAATGTCAGGGATTTTACTAAAAATCAGGGAAATGTCAGGGAAAAATCCTGTCAGGCAAAAGTTGCCTAAAACTGTTTATTGTAAGCTCCATACTTGCATCTATACAGGTATTTGGTAGGAGTCTATTCTATGTTAAATATTAAATATATGGTTTCGGATCATGCATTGTTGCATTCCTACCCCCACCACTGACAGTAACACATGATATGAGTAACACTTAACATGCCGAGTGCCGTGGAGGAGTGCCGCAAACCATCAGGGAAATGTCAGGGAATTTCACATTGTCTGGAGAGTGGTCACCCTGAATACAATAAACACAACTTAAGTAACTTAGTTACAACTTTCAGTATGGTATATATCAGAATATCACAAATATGTACAAATATTTACACTGTTCACAGAAAATTACAACCAAGATTAATGTACGGTGTGAATTTACAGAACATACTTTCACTTGTATCAAACTTTAAATCAAATTTATTGACATGACTTTCCATAGTATGCTTGGTTTTCAGAACCAGCCTGTTATTGACAAAGCTCAACAATTTAATTATTGTTCCTTTTGAACAGCGGCTTATAACAAAATCAGGTGATGATAAGCTTCTGTACTTATTTATACGTGTACATCGTATTATTTCAAGTATGACTTATTCTGAAGCAATTCTTCCAATATTCCACAAATATGGTGTTAACAGAATGCTAAAAGGACTTCTTAGCATTGTCTAAAGAGCATTTAAATAAACGAAATTGAATAATAAAGACACCAAGACATCGTACACACCCATTGAATTTCGACTCTGAATAAACTACTTATAGAGCAACAGGTAACATTGAATCATGGACCAATGCACATACAGAACGATTTGTTCACACTGTTTGCCATGTGCAACTCCATCAATTAATGTTCGACAGATTGGAGTGACTTACAACTTCACAGACAGAAGGCACTATTAATAGTCATTGACATATAACAACATAAACACCTTTGTTTTAGCAGAACATTTTGGCAATAACACGAAAAAGCTATGTACATATGTACAATAATATATCAAATAGTCTAAAACTTCCATTACCAATTCTGGTTAGATCAACTTTGTAATCAAACAACACAGCTTGATTACACCAAAACTCATCTACCGGTAGCCTGTTTTTAAAACTATCTACTGAGTCTTCTGAGATCACTCATTCAGGTAGGCTGTTCCATATATGTACAACTTAAATAGTGAATGGATATTTTTGTAAGTCATAAGGACATCTGGTATTAGCCAATTTCAAGTTGTGACCTCTGCAATAGTTGTAAATGTAAATTTACATTCAATGTCTTATCTGTTTGTATCACAGTTTAATAAATAATTTATTAACTTCAAAGGCACCAGGTGCTGTTAATTAAATGCCATCAGCATATAACACAATATAAACATCTTTGTTAGAGCTGAACACTTTGGCAGTGTCATCCAAGCTTTGTCCCAATGAAGTTGGAAACGTATAACTGGTGGGTTTAATAATAGTTTTACAGTTGTCTCTAGTGCCCTATTGAATACTGTCACTGTTGCATATTCAAATATCCACTCTCAATGGCAAATGAATCAGAGAAACTTATACTGGGATCTATAACCATGAAATGTTCAGCATAATTGACCGCAGAAATTAACATATAATCACTAGAACTATAACGATCAAGAGCAATATTCACGTAAGTGTGACGTTTTGGTGATGGGAACAAATCATCACAACGCGTGAGTGAACACAAAAGCACAAAGCAGTGTCATCATTATCATCCATGTTGACATTAAAGGGGAATTAAACCTTGACATAATGTCGCAGTCAGGTTATTTGTCTTATATATCAGTTAACAATTTTCACCCTCTCGTCGTCGCCTTTTGCACATTAGTCAAGAAATTGTGAGATTTTTTAAAATGTTTTACTGACTTATTTAGATAGTATAAATAGGATTCAATTTCATTGCGATTGCATACTCTATGGTCTGGTGGGTGTGTCCAAAAAGTGTCACCACCAATCACCCCAAATAATGGCGTCCGTAGATAAGTAGTACATCGGAGATAACTGCCTACTATTCGATCGCGAACAATTATACTTTAACTTGACATTAATACACTGCAGCAATTAAATATTCTTTCGAGCAGCAATTGAAATATTTCCGAAAATTATCGCGTTTAAACAATATTACTTACGTAAGCAGGCACTTGTTTTCTGCGTGCTTGATACTACGACGTTGCTGTTAAGTGGCGTATTCCTCCGCCCAATAGCAGCTCGTCTTTCGTAGTGTCCGCCATTTTTTGGGGTGGTGATGACATTTTCGTCTGCGCAGTTGATGCGGACTGTTCAGTCTAGAATGGTGTGTCTCGCTGAGTAGGAATTTGTTTAAAATCGTTAAATAAAGTAAAATAATGGAGTTATATGGCACATTTTCTACGCGGTTACGATTATGGTTTCGTCCTGGAATGCCTTAAACGCGGTTGGAAATGCACGAAAATCGTCAAACACCGCTCTGACCTCCGCATTTTGTTTACAGCGAATGACAACACACCAATGATCAATCGGAGATCTCGCTCGGTGTGTGAACGGCCGCACTCTGGAGTGTGAATAATCACTCTCATAATAATTTTCATTGTCATACATCTTCCTTGTTTCAGCTCAATTGTCACTTTCATGCAAAAAGTATTTCATTAAACATAAATCTTCATTTTAAGCCATATATTTTTGAAGGTTGAATTCCCCTTTAATATCTGGTTGTAACGAATCTACATGTCTAGAAATAATTTTTTTCAGTTAAATGTTCTTTGCTAGTAGCAGTGTTAAGTGGACATCGGTAAAAGTGCTGTTGCCACTATCACTACTGTTGTTGTTTACTTCCGCCAAGGCGAAGGTTATGCAACCAGATCTGACACCAGAATGACTGTGGTGACAGTCATCTAATTGCAGCTTCCTACTCATTTATTCATCCCAAAAGGATGAAAGGCTGAGTTGGCCTGGTTGGTTGACCTATAGCAGACGGTTTACCCACATAAGTATAAGAAGTATGATGTGTTGGCATGTCAGTCGTTGTGAAGTTGTTGTTGTTGTAGAAGAAGTACGATTTCTTGGCATATGAGAATGAAGCGACAGTCATTGTGACTGTGCAGTCCATGGCTGTTCCTGTTGTAATAGAAGAAGTATGCTGTGTTGGCATGTGAGAAAGAGGTGACAGTCGTTGTGAAGTTGTTGTTGTTGTAGAAGAAGTATGACGTATTGGCATGTGAGAACGATGCATCAATCGTTGTGAAGTTGTTGTTGTAGAAGAAGCACGACGTCTTGGCATGTGAGAATGAGGCATCAGTCATTGTGAAGTTGTTGTTGTTGTAGAAGAAGTACGACGTCTTGGCATGTGAGAATGAGGTGTCAGTCGTTGTGAAGTTGTTGTTGTTGTTGTTGTACAAGAAGTACGGTGTCTTGGTATGTGAGAACGAGGCATCAATCATTGCTGAGTTGTTGTTGTTGTTGTTTGAGAAGAAGTACGACGTCTTGGCATGTGAGAATGAGGGGTCAATCGTTGTGAAGTTGTTGTTGTTGTTGTCGTAGAAGAAGTACGACGTCTTGGTACGAGGCGTCAGTCGTTGTAAAGTTGTTGTTGTAGAAGAAGTACGACTACGACGTCTTGGCATGTGAGAAGGAGGCATCAGTCGTTGTGAAGTTGTTGTTGTTGTTGTAGAAGTACGATGTCTTGGCATGTGAGAACGAGACATCAATCGTTGCTGAGTTGTTGTTGTTGTAGAAGAAGTACGACGTCTTGGCATGTGAGAATGAGGGGTCAATCGTTGTGAAGTTGTCGTTGTTGTTGTAGAAGAAGTACGACGTCTTGGCATGTGAGAACGAGGCATCAATCGTTGTGAAGTTGTTGTTGTAGAAGAAGCACGACGTCTTGGCATGTGAGAATGAGGCATCAGTCATTGTGAAGTTGTTGTTGTTGTTGTAGAAGAAGTACGACGTCTTGGCATGTGAGAATGAGGTGTCAGTCGTTGTGAAGTTGTTGTTGTTGTTGTACAAGAAGTACGGTGTCTTGGCATGTGAGAACGAGGGGTCAATTGTTGTGATGTTGTTGTTGTTGTTGTAGAAGAAGTACGACGTCTTGGTATGTGAGAATGAGGCATCAGTCGTTGTGATGTTGTTATTATTGAAGAAGTACGACGTCTTGGCATGTGAGAATGAGGCATCAGTCGTTGTGAAGTTGTTGTTGTTGTTGTTGTAGAAGAAGTACGACTACGACGTCTTGGCATGTGAGAATGAGGCATCAGTCGTTGTGAAGTTGTTGTTGTTGCTGTAGAAGAAGTACGACGTTTTGGCACGTGAGAACGAGGCGTCAGTCGTTGTGAAGTTGTTGTTGTTGTTGTTGTAGAAGAAGTACGACTACGACGTCTTGGTATGTGAGAATGAGGCGTCAGTCGTTGTGAAGTTGTTGTTCTTGTTGTTGTAGAAGAAGCAAGACGTCTTGGCATGTGAGAATGAGGCGTCAGTCGTTGTGAAGTTGTTGTTGTTGTTGTAGAAGAAGTACGATCACGACATCTTGGCATGTGAGAACGAGGCGTCAGTCGTTGTGAAGTTGTTGTTGTTGTATAGATGAAGTACGACTACGACGTCTTGGTATGTGAGAATGAGGCATCAGTCGTTGTGAAGTGGTTGTTGTTGTTGTTGTTGTATAAGAAGTACGACGTCTTGGCATGTGAGAATGAGGTGTCAGTTGTTGTGAAGTTGTTGTTGTTGTTGTTGTAGAAGAAGTACGACGTCTGGGTATGTGAGAATGAGGCGTCAGTCGTTGTGAATTTGTTGTTGTTGTTGTTGTTGTAGAAGAAGTACGACGTCTTGGCATGTGAGAACGAGGCATCAGTCGTTGTGACGGTGCAGTCCACGGCTGCTGCTGCTGGTCTTGTGTCATGCATCATCAACGTCACGTCAGCTCTGATGCGCACTCATCCATTCCACTACTACAACGGTCTGTGTGCTCCATACGTAATCTAGGCATTCTTGCATTTTATGTTTTTGTTGTTTTTTATTGCGGCTGGACCAGCCGCATTAAGACAGGAGCTTGGATTCCTCTGTCACTGTACTGCAATGTCAGTATGTTACTTCTGAGAAACTGTCATGCAAATAGAGTCCGCAAATCACTGTAAAAGTTTTACAATTTCTGAATGACGATTTCGTCGAGCAGCATCGATCGGCTTGTCACCAAAAAGTCCTCTATGACGTGCATTCACATTAGCTTTTAGCTAGCAGCAGTTTCACTACATCACTGTGTCCTTGCTGAGCAGCAATGTACAGAGGCGTGACACCGTCATCACTACAGCGTGCATTCACATCAGCTTCGTTGTCTAACAACAGTTTCACTACATTTATGTGTCCTTCCTGAGCAGCCATGTACAGAGGCGTGACAACGTTGTGTCTGCTTGCATTTACATCAGCTTTGTTGTCTAATAACAGTTTCACTACTTCTATGTGTCCATTCTCGGCAGCTATGCACAGAGGCGTAACACTGTCTGTGTCACTTGCATTCACGTCAGCTTTGTTGTCTAATAATAGTTTCACTACTTCTGCGTGTCCTACCTGGGCAGCCATGTACAGAGGCGTGGCACCGTCTGTGTGACTTGCGTTCACATCAGCTTTTTTGTCTAATAATAGTTTCACTACTTCTATGTGTCCTGCCCATGGAGCATTGTTCAGAGGCGTGACACCGTCTGTGTGTCTACTTGCATTCACATCAGCTTTGTTGTCTAATAACAGTTTCACTACTTCTATGTGTCCTGCCCAGGCAGCAATGTACAGAGGCGTGACACCGTCTGTGTCATATGCATTCACGTCAGCTTTGTTGTCTAACAACAGTTTCACTACTTTTGCGTGTCCTGCCCAGGCAGCTATGTACAGAGGCGTGACACCGTTGTGTCTACTTGCATTCACATCGGCTTTTTTGTCTAATAACAGTTTCACTACTTCTGCGTGTCCTGCCCAGGCAGCAATGTACAGAGGCGTGACACCATTTTGTTTACATGCATTCACATCAGCTTTGTTCTCTAATAACAGTTTCACTACATCTATGTGTCCTTTCTCAGCAGCAATGTACAGAGGCGTGACACCGTCTGTGTGTCTGCTTGCATTCACATCAGCTTTGTTGTCTAATAACAGTTTCACTACATCTATGTGTCCTTTTTCAGCTGCAATGTACAGAGGCGTGGAACCGTCTGTGTGTCTGCTTGCATTCACATCAGCCATGTTGTCTAACAACACTTTCACTACATTTATGTGTCCTTTCTGAGCAGCCATGTACAGAAGCGTGACGCCATCTGTGTGTCTGCTTGCATTCACGTCACCTTTGTTGTCTAACAACAGTTTTACAACTTCTATGTGCCCATTCTGGGCAGCTATGTACAGTGGTGTGACATTGTCTGTGTGTCTACTTGCATTCACATCAGCTTTGTTGTCTAACAACAGTTTCATTACCTCTGAGTACCCTGTGTGAGTAGCAATGTACAGAAGTGTGGCACCATCATCACTACAAGCTACATTCACATCTGCTTTGTTGTCTAACAACAGTTTCACTACATCTATGTGTCCATTATGAGCAGCTATGTGCAGAGGCGTGACACCTTCTCTGTCACTTGCATTCACATCAGCTTTGTTGTCTAATAACATTTTCACTATTTTTGTGTGTCCTTTCTGCGAAGCCATGTGCAAAAGCGTCAAACCACCTGTGAGTCTTTCATTCACATCAGCTTCATTGTCAAACAACAGTTTCATTACCTCTGAGTACCCTGCCTGAGCAGCCATGTACACAGGCGTGTCACCGTTGTGTTTCCTGGCATTCACATCAGCTTTGTTGTCTAACAACAGTTTCACTACATCTATGTGTCCATTATGAGCAGCTATGTGCAGAGGCGTGGCACCGTCTGTGTGTCTACTTCCATTCACGTCAGCTTTGTTGTCTAACAACAGTTTCACTACTTTCATGTGTCCATTCTGGGCAGCCATGTACAGAGGCGTGACACTGTCTGTGTCACTTGCATTCACGTCAGCTTTGTTGTCTAACAACAGTTTCACTACTTCTGCGTGTCCTACCTGGGCAGCCATGTACAAAGGCGTGGCACCATCTGTGTGACTTGCATTCACATCAGCTTTTTTGTCTAATAACAGTTTCACTACTTCTATGTGTCCTGCCCAGGGAGCATTGTTCAGAGGCGTGACACCGTCTGTGTGTCTACTTGCATTCACATCGGCTTTGTTGTCTAATAACAGTTTCACTACTTCTGCGTGTCCTGCCCAGGCAGCAATGTACAGAGGCGTGACACCGTCTATGTCACTTGCATTCACGTCAGCTTTGTTGTCTAACAACAGTTTCACTACTTCTGCGTGTCCTGCCCAGGCAGCAATGTACAGAGGCGTGACACCATTGTGTCTACTTGCATTCACATCGGCTTTGTTGTCTAATAACAGTTTCACTACTTCTGCGTGTCCTGCCCAGGCAGCAATGTACAGAGGCGTGACACCATTGTGTTTACATGCATTTACATCGGCTTTGTTGTCTAATAACAGTTTCACTACATCTATGTGTCCTTTCTCAGCAGCAATGTACAGAGGCGTGACACCGTTGTGTCTACTTGCATTCAGATCAGCTTTGTTGTCTGACAACAGTTTCACTACTTCTATGTGTCCATTCTTGACAGCTATGCACAGAGGCGTGACACCATCTGTGTCACTTGCATTCACATCAGCTTTGTTGTCTAACAACAGTTTCACTACATCTATGTGTCCTGCCCAGGCAGCACTGTACAGAGGCGTTATACCATTGTATTTACATGCATTCACATCAGCTTTGTTGTCTAACAACAGTTTCACTACATCCGTGTGTCCTTCCTGAGCCGCCATGTACAGAGGCATGACACCGTTGTGTTTCCTTGCATTCACATCAGCTTTGTTGTCTAACAACAGTTTCGCTACATCTATGTGTCCTTCCTGCGCAGCTATGTACAGAGGCGTGACACCGTCTGTGTGTCTGCTTGCATTTACATCAGCTTTGTTGTCTAACAGCAGTTTCACTACATCTATGTGTCCTTCCTGAGCAGCCATGTACAGAGGCGTGACACCATTGTGTTTCCTTGCATTCACGTCAGCTTTGTTGTCTAAGAACAGTTTCACTATTTCTATGTGTCCATTCTTGGCAGCTATGCACAGAGGCGTGACACCGTCTATGTCACTTGCATTCACATCAGCTTTGTTGTCTAATAACAGTTGTACTACATCTATGTGTCCTTCCTGAGCAGCCATGTACACAGGCGTGACACCGTTGTGTTTCCTTGCATTCACGTCAGCTTTGTTGTCTAAGAACAGTTTCACTACTTCTATGTGTCCATTCTTGGCAGCTATGCACAGAGGTGTGACACCGTCTATGTCACTTGCATTCACATCAGCTTTGTTGTCTAACAACTGTTTTACTACATCTATGTGTCCTGCCTGAGCAGCCATGTACAGAAGCGTGACGCCGTCTGTGTGTCTTCTTGCATTCACATCAACTTTGTTGTCTAACAACAGTTTCACAACTTCTGCGTGTTCTGCCCAGGCAGCACCGTACAGAGGCGTGACACTGTTGTTTGTCCTTGCATTCACATCAGCTTTGTTGTCTAACAACAGTTTCACTACTTCTATGTGTCCATTCACAGCAGCCATGAACAGAGGCGTGGCACCGTCTGTGTTACTTGCATTCACATCAGCTTTGTTGTCTAATAACGATTTCACTACTTCTGTGTGTCCTGCCTTTGCAGCAGTGCACAGAGGTGTGACACCGTCCTGATTGCTTGCATTCACATCAGCTTTATTTTCTAATAACAGTTTCACTACTTCCTTATGTCCTTCCTGGGCAGCAATGAGCAGAAGCGTGACATCACCTGTTGTTCTGCTAACATTCACATCAGCTTTGTTGTCTAACAACACTTTCACTACTTCTGCGTGTCCTTTCCATGCTGCCCATTCCAAAGCTGTGATGCCTTTCTGTGGTTCATCTTCAAGTGTTTCACTGGTGCTACAGTTGACGTCAACTCCATACTCTTGACACAACAGTCTCACGACTCCTGAGTTACCTTTGTGTGCTGCGATGTGAATGGCTGCAACACGTGCGTCAACTTTCCATCCAACCGTGTCCAACTCATCCACTGTTGTTATGTTTAGTAGATAATTTCTGTTCATTGCATTCTGAATCCTCTCCATCAACTCTTTACACAGCTTAGTGGCTTGTTCTGTGTTAGTCATGCCAGCTATTATGTGTAGACAAGACTTAAAGGATCCGTCCGGACTCTCAAAACATTCCACAAGGTCTGCTTCACTGTTTGACGCTATGAGCCTGCTTGCGTCTTGGTAACGCTCGTTTTCCAATGCTTCATGCAACTGGTTCTTCTTGGAACTTCTCGGAAGTACGTTACATTCTTCATCTGTCACACAGCATAAACATTGGCAAAATTCAAAAACAACAAGTGCAAGTAAGAGCTCGAGTAGTTGATCTGTCTCAGTGTATTACAGCTATAGAAATTGAGTCGGAGTAAAGCATGAGTGAGTAAATGTGTAAGTCGCTAGAAGACCAGGCCAGCTGAACCATTGCAAAGTCATCAACGACTGCATACCAGATCAGCTTTAACTGTCTGTGGTCGTCGTTTCTGGCATGCAACTCTTACGATTGCGTAGCACCATACGTCAACATCATCCTCCACAGAGGGCAGTTCTGAGCCAAATTTGCTGCTTCGGGGAGCGTAAGGTGGTGTTGTTTCAGATCCTGTTGGACGGTGCTGAGCCACGTGATGTTGGGACGACCTGCTAGTTGGTCAACTTTAGTAGAATTCGAGTCTTGTTTTAGTACTGTTCTTATGTATAATTTTGTGTCATTGATGACGATGTTGCTGGGTGTTTTAGTGGGCAGCTGTTAGTGCTTTGAGCCTTGCTGTCCAGCTCACTTTCTGTGTTT